>Ga0163151_10000462_pt1 | contig 71493 bp, 125 predicted proteins | sample OliLakLV19MP5IB2_FD_145596 | JGI IMG/M metagenome (GOLD analysis project Ga0163151, IMG submission 145596) | Freshwater microbial mat bacterial communities from Lake Vanda, McMurdo Dry Valleys, Antarctica - Oligotrophic Lake LV.19.MP5.IB-2 | ecosystem: Environmental > Aquatic > Freshwater >... | reverse complement strand
TCCTAATTCTAAGTTTTTTATTAAAGATAAAAAGTGTTTTTTAGAATTAGAAAAATCGGATTTATGGTGCGATTACGATAATATTTGGTCAGTTTTTGAATCGCAATTTGACATGAACTACAAGCAAATACAAGACTTTATAAAGGATATGGTGGAAGAACATCTTAATATGAAGGGGGTAACACCCCGAATTTATTATTCTTTAAATGCCTCCTTGGTGGAAGAACATCTTAACATGAAGGGGGTAAGACCCGTTCTACATCTACTTTTGAAAGTAAAATATGGTGAAAGAACATCTTAATATGAAGGGGGTAACACCCGATTACATTGCCGAAAGTAAAACTAACGGGGTGGAAGAACATCTTAATATAAAAGGGGTAACACATTAGAAAATAACAAGAATTTAAAAAATATAAAAAAAATGAGCAGCGAAGAAAACAAAAAAAGATTAACCGAATTAGAAAATGAAGTTAGCGAACTAAGAAAATTAATTGAAGCTGAAAATATAATACCTAAAAAAACAAAAGAAGAAGTTTTTTTGGAAATGATTAATGGGCTTACAATTGACACGGAAACATTTAAGAAAAGTCATCCTAATTCTAAGTTTTTTATTAAAGATAAAAAGTGTTTTTTAGAATTAAAAAAATCGGATTTATTGTGCGATTATGATAATATTTGGTCAGTTTTTGAATCGCAATTTGACATGAACTACAAGCAAATACAAGACTTTATAAAGGATATGGTGGAAGAACATCTTAATATGAATGGGGTAACACCACTTCAATTTCCGCTTCTGTTTTCTGTGACTAGTGGAAGAACATCTTAATATGAAGGGAGTAACACCGCATAAGCAACGCTACCCTGTTACATAAAGTGTTGGAATAACACCTTAATATGAATGGGGTAACACATTAGAAAATAACAAGAATTTAAAAAATATAAAAAAAATGAGCAACGAAGAAAACAAATCTGAAAATCTAATACCTAAAAAAACAAAAGAAGAAGTTTTTTTGGAAATGATTAACGGGCTTACAATTGACACAGAAACATTTAAAAAAGAACGTCCTGATTCAGTATTTTTTATTAAAGATAAAAAGTGTTTTTTAGAATTAGAAAAATCGAATTTATGGTGCGATTATCATAATATTTGGTCAGTTTTTGAATCGCAATTTGGCATGAACTACAAGCAAATACAAGGCTTTATAAAGGATATGGTGGAAGAACATCTTAATATGAAGGGGGTAACACCCAGCTTCTTCTTCAACATTACTTGTCAGGCGGTGGAAGAACATCTTAATATAAAAGGGGTAACCCATTAGAAAATAAAAAGAATTTCAAAAATATAAAATAGATTATTAAAAAAAACGAAATACATGAACCAAAAATTAACATTACAACAGAAAATATCAAGGATAACACTCGCAAATAAAATTATCGCATACGCTGATAAAAAAGGTATAACGATAACAGCAGCATCAAAACATTTCAGCAAAGATAAACGCTTTGTTTATGACGTATTAAGACGTTGTGTTAAGAAGAATGGTAAGGATGTACCTAAAGACCTTGTAAAGTCATTTAAAAAGGTTTTCAAGCCTAAAAAATTAAAATATAAAGAGAAGGTTGTAATTTCAAATAACACAGAAGCGTAAGAACATGAGTGAAGTAAAAGATAATACTAATCGGGAAAAACACATCGTTAAAGCACGTAAGTTACTTGAACTTTCTAAGAGAGGTGTAGGCGGTGAGAAAACAAATTCCCAAAATAAGTTTAAGGAACACATGGAGAAGTACGGATTAGAAATGGGAGAGATAGATGCTTCCTCTAACACCCGTAAATTCAGAGTAAAGTCTTTAGATGATTTAATAATTATTACAAATGTAATTTTATCTGTAAATCCTTTCACTCAAACAATCCAATTAAAAGATGCTATTAAGGTTGATTTGGATAACGAAGATTATTTTGAAGTGATTGAGAAGTTTAAATACTTTTCAAAATTACATAAAATAGAAAAGCAATTACTAATGGATTCTTTCTTTCATAAGCACAAAGATTTTTTTCAACCTGATGAACGTACCCGTACAAAGTGGCGTGATAAACATCAAGTTAATGAGGACTTGCAAAAAGCTCAATTAAGGGTTGATAAAATGGAAAACAAATTATCAAAAGCCGACCAAGATAAAATGAGTAAAGAGTTGGAGGCTCATATAATAAAAATGAAACGAATGGAAGGTGTATCACGTTTTCTTTTAAATGCCGAATATGCACGTAAACATCAAACGATAGGAGAAAAATAAAATGACTAACGAAGAAACATTAGAAGGAAATAAACTCATATCGTGTTTTATGGGTCAAGAATGGAAACAAAACATACCTCATGCACCTATTCTTAACTCTCAGTATAATCCTGTTCAATATCATATTGACTGGAATTGGTTAATTCCTGTTTGCAAAAAATGTGCTGACATATCAATGAACCAACACGACAGACCAACCGTAAACCATTGTAGTAATTTGGATTGGTTAGAAAGTGAAATCGGAACTTATATGCGTGATTACGAAATAGACAAGGTTTATTTAGCGGTGATTGAATTTATCAAATGTTATAATTCTAAACAAGAAAAATCTGCATGACAAAAGAAGAAATAAATCATTTATTAACGTACACTCCAAAAGAGCAAGTAGTTTATATGATTATACGCCAATCGTTTTTAAATCATAAAATGGGTTTTGATATAACTAAATTTGAAGCTGCTTATTCTCAACCGCATCGTCATTATCATACTTGGAAACACATCGAGGATATGGTAATGTATTTGGTTGATATGGAACAAACGGATGATGAAATAATTATCGCTACCGTTTATCACGATTACGTTTATGACCCGAAGGCAAATAATAATGAAGAAAAATCTGCCGAACAATTTAAGAACGATTGGAAGGGAGAAACAGCAGAAGGAATGGTAATTTACGATTTGATTATGGATACAAAAACACATAAACCAAACAATACACGAAATAAAACGTATTATTGCCTTTCAATATCTCTAATTAATGCAGACCTGCATATTTTTGAAAAATCATTTTCGGAAATAATAGAATACGACAAACAAATTTTTAAAGAGTATCAATTCGTTGATTGGAACACATACCGTACAAAAAGATTAGAAGTATTAGAAACACTTGCAGAAGGTTTAAGGAACACATCTAAGTACACAGGCATCTGTTATTTAATTGAATACTTCAAAACATTAAAACCAAAGATAGCGGTGTTTGCAGGTAGCTTTAATCCATTTCACATTGGACATAAAAATATATTGGACAAAGCCGAACAAATTTTTGATAAAGTAATTCTTGCTCGTGGTATCAATGCGGGTAAAAATAATGGTGATTTTACTATGTTACCAATGTGCTTAAATCATTATCAACAAGAAATGTATCACGGTCTTATTACTGATTACATAAAAGGATTGGATTACGACAACCTAACATTGGTTCGTGGTTTAAGGAACGCTAAAGATTTAGATTATGAATTAACCATGTGTCAATACATAAAAGATTTAGGTTGTAATATACCCATTGTATTTATTACCTGTGATGGTAACTACAATCATATTTCAAGTTCTGCAATAAAAACATTACCGAAAAAAGAACAGGAACGTTATTTGGATTTTAATAAAATTAAATTAAAAGAGTAATTATGGAAACATCAATCATAGGAGCAGTAATTATCTCCTCAAAAAACGAAGAAGGTATTATTATTGATAAGGCTCGTGGATATTGTAACAATGCAAGTCCAACCATTTACATTTGTATGGATAAAAATGGTAAAGTTTTTCAAGTTTCATACAATGAAATTAAAGAAATAAAAAGTTTCATAACTCACCCGAATAACTTAGATTTTTCTATTTACTTAAATAGCTATAAAAAAAAATAATTATGGAAAGCGAAAGAAATATTGCCGAGATTGCAAAAGAGTATGCTGTAAAATGCCATACTGAAACAAACCACACGTATCAAGACCAACCATACACATTCCATTTAGAAATGGTTGATGATATTGGAGATACGTTTATTGACTTAATTCCTGCAACGCATCAAAATAATGTTCGTGGTGGTATTTGGACACATGATTGTTGCGAGGATTGCCGTCAAACATTTAATAATGTTATGAAAGCAACTAACAAACAAGTTGCTGAACTTGCTTATGCTGTAACAAACGAGAAAGGTAAAAACAGAGCCGAAAGAGCAAATTCAAAATATTACAGAGGTATCCGTAGAACTCCATTTGCTAAATTCATTAAGTTAGCTGACCGCATAGCTAACGTAAAATACTCTTACGAAAAAAGACACGCATATAAAGGAGAGAGTATGTTTGTTAAGTACAGACAAGAAAATGCTAATTTCATTTGGAAATTAATTAAGCCTGAATGGTATGAGGTTCACCAACACGTAATTCACTTATTAATGGGCAGTAAAGATTATTTGAGATACCGTAAATCAGGTGATAAATACGCTCCAATGATTATGTACTTAGAAAACTTTTTTGATAACAACTAAAAAAAAATAAATATGAGAAAAATTATTATTTCGGGAAACCTGACAGCAGATGCAACAATTTACACTCCACAAAATTCAGAAACAAGAGCGTGTATTAATTTTACTGTTGCTGTAAATGAACGTTTTTTGGATAAGCAGGGAAATAAAAATGAGAGAGCTTATTTTTTTACCTGTGCTTACTGGAAAGAAAAAGGAAAGACGAAATTGGCTGAATACCTAAAAAAAGGAACATACGTTGTTGTTGAAGGAGTACCCGATATACACGCTTATACTGACAAGGAAGGTAAAAATGTTTCTCAAATGAAAATTGAGGTTAAAGAAATTGAATTAGGTCAAGGTCAGAAAAAAGAAAATCAAAGTAACGATAATACTAACTCAAATACCACTACACCAAACAATAATAACGGTGGCGGTAATAGTAACCAAGATAACAACGACAACTTGCCTTTTTAAAAAAACCGAATTATGGATAATAGCGATTTAATTTACGTACTCAGAATTGGAAATATTGTAAAATGCAAGATTTCAAACGATAATAATATTTATACCGTTGTTGCTATTGATGGCGTGAACCATAAAGTAATGTTGAATGGAACAAGGTATAAAGAATGGATTAGTATTGATAAAATAAAACCAATAAAATTAACCAATGAATTTATTTTAAAGATTGATGATGTTATAGGTGATTTTGATTCACAGTTCACTAAAAAAGTATCACCTTCATTCACCTTATCAAAAAATAAAAGAAATGGTGGTTATTGGGATTATAGTAATCAGGGTAAAACTGTTTGTCAAATAGATTATTTACACGAACTGCAAAACATTTACATTGACCAACACAAGGAATCGTTACCAATTGAAATACGCTAAAAAAAACTAAAAAAAATAAAACGATGGAAACAATATTTATAAACGGGTTCACTCCAATAACCAATAAAGATGGAGAAGCAATTGAATCTGCATTAACCTCAGAGCAATTTAATTTCTTAGGTGGGGAAGTCCATGTTAAGATTAAAGACAGCGAACCTAAAATTGAAACAACCGCAGTAACTATTTACGCTCACGCTAATAGCTCGGATGATTTAATTAGTATCCTATTAACTAATGATGCTCTAAAACGCATGGGTTACGAAAAGATTGACTTATTCATGCCATATATGCCTTATGCCCGTCAGGACAGGGTTATGGTAGATGGTGAACCATTCTCATTGAAGGTAGTGACTGATATGCTTAAATCATGTGAGTTCCATAGAATTTTTGTTCTCGATGCTCATTCGGATATAACGCCTACTCTATTAGAACATAACATTCATGTAATAAGTAACAAAGCGTTTGTTTATGAAGCGTTAACTCACATTGTTGGTCTTCATGGTTACGCACAAAATGATAAAGGGGTTAGTGAAAATGAATTTAAAGCCACTCTAAAAGGTAGCCCGTTATTTGTTTCTCCCGATTCAGGTGCTTTCAAAAAAATATTTAAGTTAGCAGGTGAATTAAATTACAAAGACGATATTATCCTATGTAATAAAGCCCGTAATCTTAATGACGGAAAAATAATAGCTTATACCGTTGATAAACAGGATTTGGAAGGACGTGATGTAGTCATTATAGATGATATTTGTTCTAAGGGCGGAACGTTTATTGGATTAGCAAAAGAATTAAAGAAACGTAATGCAGGTAAAATTTATCTAATTGTGAGCCATTATGAAAATTCATCAGACGTAAACTCTTTAAAAGATAGCGGTATTGAGCGTGTGTACACAACACCATCAATAGGCAAGGTAGAAAATACAATCGGTACTTACGGAAACTTAGTTACAGTAATTCCATTTGGAGATTTTATTGATTTGTATGATTAAAAATAGCGTCAATCACCACTACCCTAAAGCGTAGGGGTTTTACGCTCAAATAGATAAAAAAAACATAAATAATGGAAGGACAAGAAAAAATAACATTAATTGCAGAAGAAGTAACTACATTCCATGATTTTCAGGAATGGGTTAATAAAGCAACATCCCGAATAGGTGGATTCAGAAAAGAACAAAAAATAATTTGCGTTGATATAAAAGGTAACACGCTTACCATAGGTGAAGACTTCATGTATGCCCGTGATAATAATTTATTTCCTGTTAAGGCTTATAGATTAGTAAGAACAATTGAAAATAAAATAAAGAAATAAATTTAATTATGATTGATGTATTAGTAAGAGCGTACCACAGAGCAACTGAGAAAATGATTTATCAGTTAGCTGATGAAAACACCACAACCTTTTGGCATTGGTTTGAAAACCATAAATGTTCTCCACCTATGTTATTTATTGGCTTAGTGGATAAGAACGGTAAAAAGGGTTATATTGGTGATTATTATAAACGTAATAATTATTTGTATGAAATAATTTATGACGAAAAAACATTTTCATATAAAGGTAAAGTAGTAGCACGTTTATCTGATATGGAAATTAAAGGATTCACAGATAAAATAAATTACGCTGAAAGATTTTGGATTATAAATAATGATGACGATAAACTTTATAATATAGCTTCGGATGACGTTACTGAAATAGTTGGTAATATTTACGAAAATATGTTTTTGATTAAATATAAATGTGAAGTGAACTACCCCTACCTTAAAAGGTAGGGGCTTCGGAAACGAAGCCCAAGTTCACAAGACTAAGCCTCAGAAATGAGAGCTACGATAGTCAGGAATATGATACCAACGGTTGACGCATCAGACCGTTGCTCTGTCGCTTATTTTTAAGAAGAACTGAGGGAAAAGTTCGGTGAAATAAGTGTAAAAAACCTGATTATCTTTGTCGAGATGAAGTCGGATTTTTGAAATGGTTACAGTTTCAAAATACGCATTACCTACGCAAGTAGAGTATTTATTTGTTTAACAAATTTAAAAAAAGAAAGGAAAAAAATGGTTTACGTTTTAAGCAAAGAAAAAAATCCTCTGATGCCATGCTGTTCGGCAATTGGAAGAATTTTGCTTAAACAAAACAAGGCGAAAGTAGTAATGACTACGCCTTTTACAATTCAATTAAATTATGAAACAACCGACTACAAACAAGATTTAGAACATGATATTGATTCAGGAAGTTCGGTTGTTGGAAGTGCAGTTTTGAATGAAAAAAATGAAGTTGTTTATGTTTCTGAAATTACAATCAGAAATGATGTTTCAGAAAAAATGACACAGCGTTCAAAGTATCGAAGGTTTCGCAGAAACAAAAATACAAGATACAGAAAACCAAGATTCGACAATAGAAAAAACAGTATCAGAACTGACAGATTTTCACCAACAATGACAAGTAAAATTAATTCTCATTTAAAGGAAATTAAATTTGTAAAATCAATTTTACCTATTACAAAATTAAAAATTGAAACAGCAACTTTTGACACACACGCACTAAAAAACCCTGATGTTTTAAAAAATAATTCGTTATATCAAAAAGGAATTAACTATGGTTTCGCAAATACAAAATCCTATGTTTTGCACCGTGATAATTATATTTGTCAACATTGTAAAAAGAAAACAGAAAACAAAAAATTAGAAGTTCATCATATTATTTTTAAAAGTGAAGGTGGTTCTGATGATGAAAAAAATCTAATAACCTTGCACGATACTTGCCATGAAGATTTACACTCAGGAAAAATTATTCTTAAATTAAAAGGTAAAAAGAAAGGTCAATTAAATCATGCTACACAAATGAACTCAATTCGTGTTCAATTATTAAAACGACTTTCAAATGCAGAAGAAACTTTTGGATACATTACAAAAGAACACCGACAATTAATTGGTTTGCCAAAAGAACATTATTTTGATGCTGTTGCAATTGGTAGCAATGGAAATCCTGTTACTTTTAAAACAAATGAAATTATTTTAAAGAGGTGTATTTCAGATGGAGATTTTCAATTAAGAAAAGGAGTGCGCTCTGAACAAATTATTCCTGTTGGAAAAATCAAAGGATTCAGAAAATTTGACAAGGTTGAATACGAAGGAAAAATATATTTTATCAAAGGTAGAATGGCAACAGGATACGCCATACTAATGAACATTGATAACAAAAAAGTTGAACTAAAACCAATTCCTAAGTTTGAAAAAATGAAACGAGTTAGTGCAAGAAAAAGTTGGATTATTGATACACAAAAATTAAATTTAAACTAAAATGAAAGCGTTGGGTTCGCTTACATCCCCTAGCCTAAAGGCGTAGGGGTTTTACGCTCAAAAAGATAAAATAAAATGGAAAAAGAATTACAAGAATTATTTGTGAGTTATAAAAATGCTGTTTTAGCTAAGAAGCATGGATTTGACGGTGAGTGTCTTGGTTATTACGAAAATCAAGATAAAAAACTTATTTTAAGTTTTACCAATAATACATTACCTCAATGGGCAACAGCAGCACCAACAAATGAACAATTAATTAATTGGCTGAAAAAAAAATACGAAGTTAATTTATGGATTGCTTACCGAAAGGTAACGTGTTATTACCCTATAATAAACAGATTGGCTTATCACGAATTAAAAAATAAAAACAATTATAAGGCTAATCAAATCGGAATAAAAAGAGTATTTAAATATATTAATGATAATAAACTAAATAAATAATTAAAAAATAAATATTTATGGCAAAGAGTAAAATTGACTATGTTATTTTAGAAAGTTGTGATGGACAACTTGAATTACACAGAGGTCGTGGTGGTTATGCTTGGAAAGGACAAAAAGGTAAAAAAGTTGAATGGATTTTGCCAATAATAGTTAAAGACAACGCAGACGAAGTTTTAAAAATTATTTACAACCTGCCCGAATGGAATAGTGTAGGCAAAGGCAAAGAATGTAGTTATGACAGTAAAGAATTACGTTCTGCAATTTGGCAAAAAATATTTCCTTTGATTTCGATAAACGATTTGCCACAAGTTAATGAAAGTGGTAGTTTAACAGATTTAGAGCGACTTAACAAAACAAGAACCAAAGGAAGATACAATGATGATGATGATATGGTTTCTATTGAAAGCGATGAATGTTATACTTTCTATCAAGATGTAGAAACAATTGTAGAGCATTTTGGAACAGATTATTGGAAAAATAAAGTAATTTATATGAACTGTGATGATGCAGGGCAATCGGCATTTTGGATTTACTTTTACAATAATTTTAAAAAATTAAAATTAAAACAAATTATTTCAACACGTTTTGACGGCTCTAAATTGGACTTTTCGGGTTCTCTTTTCAGTAATCAATGGAATGAATACGATGGATTTATTGTGAAATATGATGGCAAAAAGATATTAAGAATCCCGCCTGTTGGAACTAAGTCAAATTTTCACGGCTCATATTCTGACAAAGAATGTATGAATATTGCAAATAATGAAGCTGATATTATCATTACAAACCCACCGTTTTCAAAATTTGAACATTTTTTTAAATGTATGCAATCAACAGGAAAAGATGTTATTTGCTTTGGAAATGGGGCAGCAGTTCAATATAAATGGACAAAAGAACTTTGGCAAAACAAAAAAATATCAGTTATTCCGTTTGAATTTAATTGGTTTTTAACACCAACATACAAGAAAAAAAGGGCTAAAACTTACGTTTATACAAATAAACATCAAAAACACAAAACAGACAAAATAAAACCTTTGAAAGAAATACCCAAACAATATTATGATGAGAAAGGTATGCTTGTAGTGGACAATTTTGTTCCAAGTGATTATTACAAACCATTTGCAATTTCGGTTAGTCCTATAAAAAACGGCATATTAAACAGTGGCTATAAATTATTACAATGTAGTTATCGCCCTGTCGTGAGTAACAAATATAAATTTAAGAGAACAATAATTGTAAAAGAACTCAATGCCAAAGGGAAGCCGAGCGTTGAATTTGATAATTTAAATTTTAAAGAAGCAAAAATACAAAAAACAAATCAAGGAGGTTTATTTGATTAATAAAGCAATAACAAATTATTTGAATTTCTCTTGTCCACGAAAATCCCAAAAAGTAGGGTAAAATGGTTTTAAAAAGCCAACTAAATGAGAAATTTAAAGCCTTGTAACCAACATATAACTAAATAAATAAAAATGAGAAAAGTATTTACAGCCCCCGACTACATTCTGAATACAGAAAGAAAAGGTATCTTCTTAGCAGGTACAATTGAAATGGGAAAAAGTGTTGATTGGCAGCAAATAGCCATTTACAAATTAAGCGGATTAGATTATGATATTTACAATCCACGTCGTACAAATTTTGATAACGTTAATTCTGATGAACAAGTTAATTGGGAAATAGATGCAATGGAAAAATCAAAATATATTTTTATGAACATATTACCCGATAGTAAATCACCAATTACGTTATTGGAATTTGGTATGCACTACAAGTCAGGTAAGTTGATAGTTTGTTGTCCTAAACAATTTTACAGGTCTGAGAACATACACATCATGTGTGAAAGATTTAGTATTCCTCTTTTCATTGATTTCGATAAAGCAATTGAATACACACAAAAAAAATTACACAAAGAACAAGACTAATGGAGGTAAAATTCGCTATAAATTAATGAATCAATAAAACAATTAACAAAATTAAAAACCAATAAAAATAAATAATATGTTTAGACCAAACTCACTCTACTATTCCGATGGATATAAAGTAGGACACAAAAGAATGTTAGCACCAAACACTAATTTTCTATACGGTACTTGGATACCAAGAAGCATCAAACACGCTAACAAAGGCATAACTAAAATTTTATCATTCGGTCAACAATTGACTTGGAGATGGCTACATGATGAGTTTACGGAAAATTTCTTTAAACTACCATTAGAACAAGCAATGAAATTCGGTAAAGACATGAGTTTATATCTCATGCAGGATTTTAATGCTTCACATTTTGAAGAATTACATAAAGTCGGTTATTTGCCTATTAAAGCAAAAAGTTTACCCGAAGGAATAGAAACAAACCCTAACGTACCACACATGACTTTTATAAATACAAAAAGTGGTTTTGCGTGGTTAACATTATACTTGGAAACAATTGTTTCAAGTTTAGCTTGGGTTTCATCTACATCAGCAACAACGGCTTTACAATACAGAAGAAATGCGAAACATTGGGTTATGAAAACAGACCCTACAAATGCTTGGCTCATTGATTATATGTGCCATGATTTTAGCGCAAGGGGTATGTCGCCATTTGATATGATTTCAAGTGGCATGGGTCATGCAACAAGCCACAGGGGTTCTGATACATTAATTGTAATTCTTGCAGCAAGATATTTCTACGGTGAACCCGAAGATAAAGTTTGTATTAATTCAGTTAACGCTTCTGAACACTCTGTATCTACCACAAAGATATTTACAGTAGGAGAACAACAAATGATAGCAGATTGGTTAAAAGAATTTGATAAAGGTATTTTATCTATCGTAGCAGACACATTCGATTTGTGGAAATTAATTACCGTTTATTTGATTGCCTTGAAATCTGAAATTATGGGTCGTGATGGTAAATTAGTTATCCGTCCTGATAGTGGTAATCCTATTGATATTATTTGTGGACATGAAGAATTTATTGTAGAAGATGGAAAGTATTTTACTTTAGATAATAGATTTATGAAAGACAGTCCAATAGCTGATAAGGATATTCCTGCCTGTAAAGGCGTTATAGAATTACTTTGGGATATATTCGGTGGTACTATAAATAATCAAGGTTACAAAGTTCTTGACCCTCACATTGGCGTACTGTATGGTGATTCTATAACCTTAGACAGACAGATTAAAATTTATGAAAGGTTAGCTGCTAAAGGATTTGCTTCAACAAATATTGTTTTAGGTGTTGGTTCTTATACATACAGATATGTTACAAGGGATTCACTAGGTTTCGCTGCTAAAGGAGCGTGGTTTGAAGCCGATGGTAAAGAGTACGATATTTATAAAGACCCTATAACTGATGACGGAACTAAAAAATCTTTAAAAGGATTGATTCAGGTTACAGAAAACTATGAGGTAAAAACTCAATGTACTCACGAAGAAGAATCTAAAGGTATGCTTAAAGTAATTTATGAAGATGGTAAATTTTTTAATGAAACTACTTTAGAGCAAATACGTGAACGAATAAAAAAATTAGATTAATGTTTGATGACCACCGCCATATACGGGTAACTTCAAAGTCAGTTGCAACAGTCAGTCCCAATTGTTCACCTGAAACTTTGGAGTTGCTTCGTAAGATGGCAGAAGCAGTAGAAAAAAAAGTTGATAAAATTACAGAAGCAATGGAATCAATAAAAATATTTCCTGTTAGGAATAGAGTTAAAGATGGTATTTACAAAAAGAAGTTTGATTCAGGTAATAGTTTTAAACACTTATTATCTGTTATGAATAAATATCACTTTGCTTTAAATGCAGCCGAATACGAGTTGCTTAAAAACTCTATGGATTCTAACACGGAAAAAATATTTCCTAAAACAGAAAGAGAACCTTTGGATTATGGTAACGAATATGTTGGTGTTAGCAAAATGGCTTTCTTTGGTTTCATTAAGTCGGTTAAAAAATACCATCAAGCACTTTCACACGCTGAATATGTTTTTATTAATAATAAACTAAAAAAATAATGGAATCTGTAAGACCAAAACATTTTAATTGCAAACATAAAAAAAATACAAAATAAAAAATTTACTGATTGGTTTAACGTTTTAAAAAAAAAATTAACATGAGAAAATTTATATTCAATTTTATTTTTAATGAAAAAGAAAAAACGGCTATAATAAACGCATTATACCGCAGAGTTGATGACAAAACAACTGAAAATATTTCAGGCGAAAAAGAACTCACTTCATTATGTAGTAAATTAGCAAAAGAATTTATGATTTAATGTCAAAATATGAAAACACTAAAGCCGTTTAAATTAGAAATATCAGGTGACTTCTGTGATGTACCACACCCTGACCGTAAGATGTTACTATTTGTTGACGGTGAAGAAAAAGGAAATGAATTAACTACCATTGATGTATTGGTTATATGCCACGAGATATGTATTAACATCCGAAACAGATTGCAAAAGATTATGCCAAAATCCGAACAAAAAGAACAAGGTAAAAAATTTGATAAATACTTTTTCGGTAAAGTAACCGATAAGGATAAACTAAGGAAAGTAAAAATTATAATTACAGGTATTTACTATGAAGAATTTACTCCTGAACGTTATTTGAAATACACCATAGACAACTTAACGGAAGGTCAGGCGAACTTAATTTTGTTTGATACTGTTTGTGTCGCACGTAATCAATTATTAGAAACAATGACCCGTGATGAAATTTCAGATATTGCTGAGAAACATAAGATTTATAATTTCGGAATGGTAAAAAACGAATCACCATTTGCAACAAGAAGTTAATTAAAAACTAAAACGATTTATTAGCAGATGTTATTATTCGGGTAATAAAAAATGAGTGTTATCATTTAAAAAAAGATATATTTGAGAGTAATGTCATATTCGGTAAAAAGGCTTAAACTGAAATTTAATCATAATGGATATAAAAAAAATATTAGAAATTGTTTTCATTAAAGAATGGAATACTGTCGCTTACATATTGGATGATGATATTGTTGTTTCTATTTGGCATGGTGTTTTTTTAAATAGGAATAGCTGCTTTGATTACATAGATACTTACTTTAAAGGTTGGGTACAATCAAGTTTATCATACAGGAATACTAAGCAATCAGTAAAAACAGTTAGTGATACATTAATAAAATATGATGAACTATATGATAAGTTAGAAAATTATGCTAAAGAAACATTCGGTGATAAATTCAAAAAATTAAATACAGTAGATTCATTTACATTCAATTGGAGTAATTAAAAATTATAAAATATTTTATGAAAATAAGAATAACCGTAGATGTATCCGATTGGTTTGAAGATAGGGTACACGAATTAAAAACGGAACGATACAGTAGTTATAAATTAATTGCATTAGGTAATAATATGGTTTGGACTTTACTTTGTTGTAACGATAAAGGAATTGAGGTTGAAAGGTTCACACTTGCACCTACGGGTATTGAAAGTATGGAGAAAATAATTGAAAAATTAAAAATTACTGATATTAAAGAAAATATTTACTGTAAAATTTAAAATAACATTATCGTTATGATAATAATGGAAGGTGTATGCAGTATGTGTACAGACGATAAAGTAAAACGATTATCAAAACGAAATCCACCGTTATGCGGTTATCATTATGCAGGTGAAAAAAGAAAGAAATTAATAGAAAAAAATAAGGATAAGCCAAAGAAAGTTTATAAACAGTTAAAGAAAAGTCCTATAACTTATAAAAGAGTACCGACAGGAGAATTACAACTCATGCAATCCATGTGGGAGAGTATGAAGGAACACATATCATTTATTAACGGTGAACCAATTTATAAATTTAGTGTTAGTAATTTTTCACACGTATTACCAAAGGCAGAAAACAGATACCCATTATTCAAGTTATATGAACCAAATATAAAATTAATTACGTATAACCAACATTTTTTATGGGATAATGGAAGCCGTGATGATTTAAGAAAATTACCTGAGTGGGATAAGATGTTTGAACTCGAAGAAGAACTTAAACAAGAATACAAAGAAAAGTATGTGAAAAAATAAAATGTTTGTTATTTCCTACAAAAACGGCTTAAAAATTTTAAACCTTGTCCCAATAGATATATAGTTACCTATTTTTATTTTGTGCGGGTAAAGGGAGTCGAACCCTTATGCCATTTAAAGCGTCTGTTTCTAAAACAGGTGCGTATCAGCCAGTTTCGCCATACCCGCATATTTATTTTTTGTACCGATACCCGAACTCGAATCGGGATGCCATTGAAGGCGACAGATTTTAAGTCTGTTGTGTCTTTGTCCAATTTCACCATATCGGCATATTTATTTTTGTGGGAGTTGTAGGATTTGAACCTACGAAGGCATAAAGCCAACAGATTTACAGTCTGTCCCCGTTGACCACTTGGATAAACTCCCTTATTTAATTTTTGCGGAGAGATTAGGAATCGAACCCTGTCCGTAAAGACCGCCCTGCGCTTCAAACGCAGTTGACCACCGTTGGTCGCATCCCTCCAATAAATTCATTTTCAAAGAACATTTTTACTCTTGGCGGAGAAAGTGAGGCTCGAACTCACGCATCGTTTTTACACGACCTAACAGTTTAGCAAACTGCCCCCTTAACCAACTTGGGTACTTCTCCTTTTGGGTATTATGTGGGCTACGACCCCACGACCTCCTGAACCACAATCAGGCACTCTAACCAACTGAGCTAATAACACCATATATTTTTTTTAAAGAACGAATTAGTACAAAACAAAAAACCCCGAACTTTTTAGGTTCAGGGTTTTCCGTGTAAGTTAATTATTTTTATATCATAATGTTTACAATAGAGAATCACCCGAACCTTTTAACAGGTACAGATACGATAAACTATGTAAACTCAAATTCTTCATAATGACACAAAACTAAATTATTAATTCCTAACAAAAAAATTTATTTTAAAAATAATATTTAAGTAATTGAAAATCAGTCTAATTAATTATCATTAACATTGTTTAATCTGCTGTTATTACACGTCAGTTTACTCAAACATAAACTTTTAGTGTACATTGATTTAAAAGATACCTTTATTATACTTAAAATTAAATAATTATAATTTAAAAAATATATAAAACATGGACAATATAACAAGAACAATTGGAGCGGGTTTTAACGAGATGTCATTATCTGAGTTCAAGCTAAACATTGATACGAGAACAGGAGCAGTTAGTCTGCAATTACCAAAACTTGAAACTCTTTACAAATATATTGCAGGACAATACGGTTCTTTTTCTGCTTATAGCGGGATAAGATTCGTTGACGTTTACAGTATGTCAGGTACAAACAACATTACTATTATCGCACAAGATGGTGATAAAATTAGTGGAAGCGCAACAGTAGTATTATCTTCAAACGGAATTATTGGAACTATCGTTCCTGTTGGAGATAACGATTGGGAATTAGTAACAAATATCGCAGGTAGTGGTGGTGGTGGTGTTGGTGTTCAGAGTGGTGGTACTGCCTTACCTCAACAACCAAATTTAAATTTCATTGGTGCTACGGTTACAAATGACCCCGAAAACAAAAGAACTAATATTACTTTCGGTGGTGGTTCAAGTGCTATTGCTGATTTCTTTGGATTGACGGCAGGAACAGGGAATGGTGGGGCTGATGATTACGCTGCTACAATTCCTGTATCAACAGGTATTATCAATCAAGGTATTCCTTTCCCAAGATTTACAATTAATTCAGGTGGTGTTTTCACTCAACCGACAGTTAGAAAAGATAGTGTTCAAATTACAACAGTAGGCACATACAAAATTGGATTCAATATTAGTAATATTGCAGAAGCGGGACAATTAAACATTGAAACATCAGTTGATAATGGAATAACTTGGGCATCTTTTGTTCCTACATCTGATTCAACATTATTTGGTCGTGCTGTTGGAGCAAGTCAAATAATTGGTTCAGCTTATGTAACTACAACTATACCGAATCAATTAGTAAGGATTGCAAATGCTATTGGAAACCCAACGGCATTAACAATAGCAGCAGGTGGTTCAGGTACTCACGCAATATCATCACACATGACAATTGAAAAAATATCTTAATAACTAACTAAAAATAAAAAAAGGCAGATTAGAGAAATTTATTCTGCTTTTTTTTAAATCACTTAAAATAAAAAAATGTCAAACAACGAACAAAAACTATTACAAATTCAAATAATAGCTATTTCATTAAATGATAAATATTTATTAGATAAATTAAAAGAAATTAGTGAACAATATCAGTTATGTGAAATTACTGCCGTACTAAATCCAAATAATCACAATCAAATTCAGAAATTAAACGAAGCAAAATTAAATCAACTTAAATTGATATTAAAATTGAGAGATAATATTTTAGATATAAATGAATTAAGTCTAAAACTTGAATACAAACAAAAATGAATTTTTTAAAAAAACATTGGAAACCAATTACAGCAATAGGAATAACTATTGGGTTAATTTATGGATTAAAAAAACTTAGTGATTTTCAAAAGAAGCAAATAACTGAAAAAGAAAAGGATAAAGAAAATAAAACAGGAGTTGATGGTAACGGTAATCTTGAACTTAACACAATTCAATTCACATTCACAAACAATACATCACAAAACCAAATTATAAATTTATTTAAAGCATGGACTTTAGGTGCAGGTATAGGCAATCCTAATGTTGGAGTATCATCCCCTGTATCTATGCCATTTTTCAATAGAACTCTCGCCACAGAGCCTAAAAAGATTATCAGTATCTCATTTAATACTAATGCGGGTCAATCACAAAATGTAATCACTAAAATCTGCAAAGATGCTACGGGACAATTACAGGAAGAATTTTGGTATCCAAGAGTAAGTACAATGCAATTTCAAAGTGGAATCACAACCGTTAATCCTGATAACATGATAATAAACGGTGAGTGCTTTTTAAAATACAGCATTAACCCTAACACGGTAGTTAATATGACTGTGGTTTACGGTAGGTAGGTAGTAATATTCACAATTCAACCACCTTATAAGTTCTTAAATCACAATTAGTTTCGCTAATCCAATTACACATTTTACAAAATAAATTTGCTATAAATTTTGAATTAAATTTTGTTGCAATTTTTTTTGATTCATCAATAGTATTAATTTTTATACTTTTTGATTTTTTTAATAATGATGCTTTAACATAACCGATTTCAAAAACACCTTCAAAATATATTGCGTACCTTTTTTTCATATATGATTATTTAAATAAATAACTGACATCTTATCGGTTGTATCTCCACGACTGATATAAACATTTTTAAAATTTACAGGTAAACGGGTTGGTAATTCTTCGATATGAATATTATATAAAATATTATTATCACCGTTATTAATAGTTACAGGAATAATATCTCCCGTTTGGTCAACACAAGTTACAACTAAATGTTTTGTTATACCATGAGAGAAATTTGAATCGCATTGAAAAGCGTACTTCAATAAATCTATATCCAAAACAGATTTTCTGAAATTACCCTGCCATTCGTTTGTTACGTTTGTTTCGAGTTCGTTATTTTTTAAATTCAATTCACCGAATAAATTTTCGTTACTCATATAACCGTTACCGTGACGGGTTTGATAAGAACGAGTGATATAATAAATTTCAATATCACTTTTATTTATCATGCTTAAATATTTATCGTTATTGATAATCGAAAGAGCATTTTTTGAAGTGGTATTACTACGTGTTACATTAGGAAAGAAACCGAAATCTTGGTCAAGCAAAATTCCTTGTGAACCTTCAAAAATTAAATCGTAACCATTCTGTGATAAAAGTTCACTACCATTATCAACAGTAATAATTTTTTTCACTTCATTAACTATGTGAATAAAATCATCCATATTCACACCCATTTTTTCATCAATGTATGGGTTTGAAATAGCAAGTTTCTTTGCATAATAATTTTTTATATTTTGCAATTTTTGAATTAATACGTTTTCGTGAAATAAATCCTGAACAAAAAGTTTATAATAATCTTCTTGCCTTTGGATTGTTGAACCTACACCGACACCGCAAGAGCCGTGTTGATTTGATTTTTCCAACTGACAATTAAACACACGGTCATAAGGTGTAGTAACGGGACATAAAGGATGAACAAATAATTTAGGTTCTAAACCTTTTATTTTTTTCAAGGCGTTGTGTTCATTCAAAACACCGAGCGGACTGAAAGTGCAATACTCACTCCAATAAGTCGGATGACCTTGCATTGTACCGCTACCGAAATTTGAGAACACATGACGATTTCCTTCGTGAACAACTGTATGACCTGCTTGTTGTCCACCTGAGAAACGAATTACTAAAGGGTTTTTAGATTGGTTACAAAGATACGATACTGTTAATCCTTTTCCTTCATCACCAAAATTTAAGCCAACAATTATTTTTATTTTTTTCATATTTCTATAAACTAATTTTTTGTAATAGAGATTGTATTTTAGAGATGTGATTATGCGAAATATGTAAATAAATATTAGTAGTCTTAACAGACCCATGACCTAAAAGTTTTTGAATTAAATTAATATCAACACCCGATTCTACCATGTGTGTTGCAGAACAATGTCTAATTAAATGTGTGTGAACACCTTTAGTTATCCCTGATTTTTTAGCTAATTGTTTGATAACTTCTCCAACACTTCTATCAGAATATTTAAGTTGCTTATCAGGAAACTGTCCGTTCAAAATATATTCTTTTGGTTTATATTCTTTATAATAATCCTCTAACAACTTAATCAATTTATCATTTAATCCGACTTGCCTATCTTTGTTTCCTTTAGCTTGAATTATATTAATTATCATTCGGCTTCTATCAATGTGTTGCCATTTTAAATTTATTAATTCTGAAACCCTAAGACTACACGAATAAAGTAAAGCTAAAATAACTTTGTGTTTTTTGTTTTCACAAACATTAAACATTTTTTGTATTTCATCAACAGATAAAACTATTGGTAATTTTTTATCTTTTTTAGAAAATTGTATTTTATCTAATTTTAATGGTTTACAAACTGTAATTTTATAGAAAGATTTTATTGCACAAAGTTTGTGGTTTCGAGTATTAATAGTTTCAAATTTAACTAACCATTCTTTTATTTTTTGCGTTTGTATATGTTGAGGGTCAATCTCATTTATAAAGTATTGAAGAAATAACGAAACAGTACATTGATAATTCTTCTGAGTTCTAAAACTTGGATATTTAAGTTTAGAATCAGTACAATATCTGTTATACCACCGTGTAATATCCATTTGTATTTTATTAAGTATTAATCATTTATAAGCAAAACGTACATATAGTAGTTAGCGTAAATTGCTGTTTCCGTGCATATATTTACCCTTACCACAATGTTTGCAGTTCATCGCTGTAGTATTATCCTGTTCATAAAAACGGCAACTATCCGCTAACACAGTATTGGAAGAAATTTTTAATGCTTCCTTTTGTGCTAACCAATAAATTAGTTGTCCGTTATCAACATATTCGTTTTCAAACTTTGGGTTCTCTTTTCTAAAGTCTGCAAACCATTTTACTATTTGTTCTTCTGTTGTCATATATATTTTTATTTAGTGTTTAAAAATCGCATTAAAAACTTCTCCAATACTCATTCCGTTATGTTCCAGTTTGCCTAGACGTTAAACATCAATTCAATCATTCTTTTAACTTGTTTTTTTTCGCTTGTTTTTAATCTTTTAGCACAATCAAAAACAGCTTTTCCACGCCTTATCTCTATTACTTCTTCGCCTCCTCCAATATTTAGAGTTTCAGCTATAAAAAAATAATCGTCTTTATTTATACTTATTTTAAAGTGATAAACATTTACAGTTGTTATAAGCCTTTTTTCCTCTACTTGCATTTTTTATTTATTTTAATTGATTAATATTCTTTGTAGCAAACCGAAAACATAACAGCACCTAATAAACAGGCGGACATTACATAACCGCTAACCGCCCGATTTATTAGCTCCAAAACGTTATATTCCATTCTTTTTCTTCTTTTTTTTCTCCCCCTTTTCAGTTTTTTCAAAACTGTTAGAGGTTTGGGCAAGTGCTTCCAATTTTGCTTCTACATAATTTTTGAAGTTCGTGCCGTTTTCTATCGCCTGAATGGAAAGGGCTTTGATTGCACCTTCCGTTAGATGAATATTCTTTGGTTTTTTCATTTTGCTTGGTTGCGATATTTAGTTAGCATTTCAATATAGTTCTTTGTTGATTTGGTGTCCAACATTCTTTCGCCAACGGGTAAAGAGTAATCCCAAATGTATTTACTTTTTGCAACAATTTTTAGTTTTGCATTGAAGTTAGAAATACCCCACGCTGCCATAAATCCAATATGACAATCAATAGTGTCCCCAATCCAAAAATCGTGAGTTGGCTTGTCCATAAAGCATCCGCATTGTAAAGACCAAACATCAGCACCGCTTGTTTTGTGGTGTTTAAAGTGTTCAGTTGGGCGGTAACTGCTGTGATGCAGCTTTCCTTTCTCGTCTTGTAGGATGTAAACCGAAGTAAGGTGGGCATCTGTGGTTGTGATTGTTGCATTTTCCATTTTGTTTGTTTTTAATTATACAGCAAATATACACTATGTATTTCATATACCTACTATACCTTTACAACTATTTTCAAAATACTTCATAACTACTTGATATACAAAGAGATTGTTTTTAGTGAACATGGTAGAAATACAGCCCTCGCACAAAAAAAAGAAGAAAAAGAACGAGAATATAACATGGGCTAAAACGACAATTGGCGAAAAGCCAACTGCGTTTAGCCCGAACCCGTTATATTCAATATTTTAAAATTCCACACCCAACTCTAAAAGATACATAAATTCATCAGGATAAAACATATCAAAAGAAACTGAAAAACGATAATCACTCCACTTATCAGATTTTACAATATACGATACACCATTTAGATATTTAAAACTCTTATCCTCTATTGATATTTCAGTAAAATATTTATTTTCGTGTTTCAGTCTAAATTCACACAGTTTTATTAATTGTTCTTTTTTTAAGTTTTTCAGTTTCATGTCTTTTCAATTAAATTTTAAAATACTAAATATAACACAACCTAAAATCAAACCGCCACCTACTAACCGCTTATAAAGGCGGTCAGCTTTTAGCTTGATGCCGTTAGCTTCAATATTTTAAACTTTTTCTGCCACCGCACTAATTAGTAATAACATCAATCACAGCATCAGGGTTTGCAAATTTTGTATTCTTCGGCTCTTGGTATCTATTCCATTTATCAATTATTTGTTCGTCCGATAAATTGAATAAACCCTGTTGGCTTCCATCTTCGCTCCAAACGGAAATCTTCTCGGTTGGGCTTAGTTTATCATACCACTTTTTAAAGGCAATCAGTTCTTGTTTGGTATGTTCTTCCATTGCTTTTATTGCAAACCCGACCCAATTTGTTCCCGAATGAGTGTTTTTATGTTCTTCCCATTTGTCTTCTGATATTCCATTTGGAAATGATTTTTCTCTGATAAATTCTTCTGCTGATTTTTTCATTTTATATTTATTTAATTGTTAATAATCCACGCTCAAAAAGTTTAAAATACTAAAGCTAACAATGTATTTGCGTAAAGTTTTGTGAAGAACAAAACCTTCGCAAATACTTGTTCGTTAGCGGTAATACTACGGAGCGAAACCAACATCGTAAGTGTATGTATCAGCACCATCTTCACCATCGCACATTTCCTGCACCCATTTATGATATTCAGGCGGTGCATCTGCCAAAGTAAATCTTTCTTCTTCGTTACCAGAATCCCATTTTGCAAGTTTGACAATTACTTTTGTTCCTTTTAATATTCTTGCAATTTGGTCAATTAGCCAAGCCTTGTGATGTTCACCATCAAAACCACCATACATTTCAATCCACATAATTACCCAATCCTGTGGCGCATACATTGCGTATTTTGTTTTATGAATATCTAAAATTGTTTCACCTAAATAACCTTCCATTTTGTTTCGTTTTAAATTGATAATCCCTCGTAAATTAAACCGTACTACCGCTAACAAGGGTTTGTAGCAATAGGGGTAGAAGTGCTTTAATTGAGCTGTGTACTTCTAATCAGTTTTAGTGGTTCGATAAACATTAGTGCTTTTAATCCCCTACTGCTACAAGCCCAGATACGTTATGTGCCATTAAAACGCCCACGCTAAAAACCGTTCCCACAAACTTTCTTTTTTAATAAGTTTATGATTATCTTCATTATAAAAGTCGTTTAGTAAAATTGACAATTTATTCATATCGCCAATTTCATAACTAATATTAAATTCCCATTTCCCGTTTGAGTATTTGTATGGGTTACTCTTAAATCTTGCTGTTGGCATATTTTCACGAATAAACGATTTTACTTTACTCATTCTTTCGTCATTTTTTACATAAAACATTTCTTCTACCATTGTATTTTGAAAATTAACGGCACATAACATCGGTTTTGCAATAGTGGGGCTGACGTGCAAAATTAAACATTAGTGCCTTGATTAAACATTAGTAATAAATCCAACTTTGGTGCTTAGATTTCCCCACCATCGCAAAGCCGAAAACCGTTAGCGTAAATTGCTGTTTCCGTGCATATATTTACCCTTACCACAATGTTTGCAGTTCATCGCTGTAGTATTATCCTGTTCATAAAAACGGCAACTATCCGCTAACACAGTATTGGAAGAAATTTTTAATGCTTCCTTTTGTGCTAACCAATAAATTAGTTGTCCGTTATCAACATATTCGTTTTCAAACTTTGGGTTCTCTTTTCTAAAGTCTGCAAACCATTTTACTATTTGTTCTTCTGTTGTCATATATATTTTTATTTAGTGTTTCAAAATCGCATTAAAAACTTCTCCAATACTCATTCCGTTAGGTACAAGTTTACCCAATACCTAAAATTTCTTTTCCTGACTTATATTCTTTTTCAGTTATTTCTTTCCAATTTATCAATGTTCTTGTGAATGATGATATTTTAGAAATAAATTTTAACCACTCAAACGGATGCTGGTCTGATACGCATTGGTTTCTCTTTTTGTTATCCCACAACTCACAATCAATATCGTATTCTATCCACCAAAAACCTGTGCCTAACAAAGTATTAGCGTTATTGCCTTTTGTGCTTTCTAATAAATCTTTCATAATTTTAAAGTTTTTGTGATATTAATTTAATTTTGTGATGGCAACAACGCCAATACTCAATCGTTAGCGGTAAGTTTCAGCCAACACAAAATCAACCTTTATTTTTATCCAACCGATAGCGTATCTATGAGTTCTACCATTGTCAAAAGTAAAATGAAATAGCGGTGTATCGCGCCCACCCTTTTCACCTTTATCTTCATAAGATACTACTTTCGCACCTCTATTGTGGTCGCCATAATCACAAAAGGCATCACGCCAATTTACTCTTTCCAATTTACCTCCTAATCTTAGGTATTGTTCTAATGTTATTTCTTGTTTCATTTTACTTTTGTTTAAGAAAACCTACTGCTAACAGCACCTATAATCAATACAGCCAATAAACCTTTGTGCTAAATTGAAACTATGTACAAGGCTGTACTGCTCATAGCTGAAAAACGTTAGTGTCAAGGCTGAACAACCCAACGGTCATCAAATTTGAACCAAGCCCCACTACATCTAATTTGTTTATTTTTTAAATCTAAGGTAGCTGTATCACCTACCTTGCAATATCTTTCTGTTATCGGTGTTTTTAGAACCGTAACAAGCCTAGCCACTAACAGCACATTTTCAATAGGCGGGGTTTCGTGGTTTAATGATGTTTCTGTTTTCATATAAAATTTTGTTGTTAATTTATAAATTCTTTTTCATAAGTCCCGCCCATCGCAAATCTGCAAACCGTTATAGGCAAATGAAAATTACGCCAACCCACGACTATAATCCGATAACAATATTTTGAAAGTTTCTTCTGTTGAAATTTCAACGTGGTCGTTACTAACGTGTATTTTATCTAATTGGTCTTTCCTTTTTGGGCTTTTCCAAAATCTTGTTATCGTCCATTTACCCATATCGGAGTGGAGAACGATATATGCTTGATACGGTTCTTTGCCATCAAAATAAGTGTTGTGTATCAAAGCAATTCTACCTGTAATCCACTCCTTAAATTCTGTGCTATTTTTTAAATTTTCTTCTGTAAACATCACTTGTAAGTTTTATAAGCCTATAACATAAGCTATACAAAAGTGGGGATGTGCCAAATTTGTACAGTTGTGCATCTAATTTGATTTTATGAGGTAAGCAAGGGTTGTGCATCTTTATCCCCACCTTCGTATAGCGTCAGCCGTTATAACCAATAGGGGTTCAGTCCTTCGATTTAACATTTCGTTTAGCAGTTTTATTATTTTTTTTCCCACGCTCTTCAAAAAAGGAAACAAGTATAGTTTCAATCATATTGTTTTGAGATGGTCTATTCTGCTTCTTTCGTTCCTGTTCAATAGATTCTATCAACCAGTCATTTTCGTTGCTTAATTTAAGGGATATTCGTTCTGCCATAATTTAATTTTTAAATAAAAGGCAACTGCTCATAACCAACCCAAATTCATGTTTCAAATTTGTTGCTACACATCTTCCAATGTAAGCGGATTGTTTTTTACGCATTATGAGCAATTACCAATATCACGGAACTTATCAGGAAACCGCAATTTCTTCCTCTGTCCATTTACGGACGTTTGTTATACTAAGCGATGATATTCCACCTTCAATTTCAAATACTTCATCTTTAATGTTATCTAAAAACCTAACAGACTGATGCCAAACATATTCATTAGTTCTCTCTTGTGCTTCTTCTTTTGATATTGGCTCGTGTTCATCTCCTAATAAACACAAATCTTCGTAAATAGAAATTGGCATTTCAGCACAAAGAATAGTTTTGTTGTAGGTTTTATAGCCTTGCATCCTTGCAATTAGCACTTCTTTTTTATCGAAAGATTGTGCTGTAATTGAATTGTATGTTTCCATTGCAATATTTAAGTCTGTAACATAATCTCCAGATACGTTTGCAAAAGGAGGAAACAGACTATCATCCGCATAAAGTCCACTCGATACCGAGTAAAGTTTGATTGTTTTTTCTTTTTTCATTTTGATAAGTTTTTAAGTGATTGTTATTAATTTTTAAGTGATTGTTATTAATTTATACGTCAAAGGTAATACCTTAGTTTCAAATCTACCTAATTTATTTTCACTTTCTTTAAAGTAGTTTGTAACTAATTGATAATTAAGGTTAAAAACCCTCCCTAAAAAATAATAAAACTGCTTTTTGTGTTCCAAATGAGCATTTTCGGTAGAAATCCCTACTAGTTATAACACACGTTTGGCAAAAGTGGGGGTTCGGTAGTAAATTGAACCTTTGTGCTTCTATCAATCTTCTGTGCTAAAACTAACGGTAGTGCTTCTAATTCCCCACCTTCGCCAAGCCCTGTCCGTTAGTGGTAATATTTAGAAAACTACTATACTCCGCCAATTATATCATCTTGTCCTGATAAATAAAGTTTTATATTATTAAATATATGTGACTCAACCGCCTCTAAAGTTATAATTATTTTAAAAACTTTAAATCCATCGTCACGCCAAGTGTCTATAAATCTTTCTTGTATCATTTTTATGTCATAATCTGCATATTGTTTAGCGACATCTATTTGGTCGTCGTCTAAAAAATAATCTAATTTTTTACCATCATGTTCATTTGTATTAACGTATTGTCCAAATCTATTTTTTATTACATATTTTTCCATGTTTTATTTTTTTAATTAGTAAGAATTTCGTTTCAAAAAATTTAATATTTTATCCCTCCCGTTCTCATCATTATCCATAATGGGTTCGTTTTTTATAAATTCGTAAACAGCTAAAAGTTTTTCAACAGTATCAATCTCAATACAGCTTTCTTTTAGCCTTACTCTGTTATGCGGTGATACCGATAACATCCATCTATAAGGGTCATCCCTTCCAAATTCTGGGCAATAGTCATGTTGGTAACAATCTCCATGCATAAAAACGAACCCTTCTTTTATTAAATATTCTCTGCCTAATTCCATATATTAAAATTTTTGTTTAGTTCTTCATATTAGCATTTTCGGTTAATAATCGCCCTTCGCCAAGCCGAGAACCGTTATAAGAAATGCCTAGCTGACGCACTACTTGTATTCAAATGTTCGTTCATTATATTCTTTTGTATTATAAGAAGTCCAACCTTCTTTGTGCAATAAAACAAAACTTTCAATTCCTACATCAAGTGCCATTTTACTGCAAATAGAGCAATACGGCTCGCCACTATGTTTTGGATTATCATTTCCATCAAGTCGTATAAAAAACAAAGTGCTTCCTTTAATTTGGTCACGCCACCTGTTTTTTAAAGCATCCATTATCGCTCTTTGTTCTGCGTGTATGCAACAAGTTTTGTCACTTTTGAATGTGGGTGCAAGTTTGTCTTTAAAACACTCTCCATTTTCATTACAGGGCATACTATTATAACCTTCGCCAATTATTACACATTCATCAGCAACTATAATGCTTCCACATTTTGAACGTTTACAAGTTGCCATTTTTGCAATCTCAACCAAATGAGCTGTTACAAATTTTAGATTATCGTTTTCTTTTAAAATTACCATCTCTCTTTTATTTTTCTGTTTAGTATTTCAAATTGGCTTTAGTTCTGAAAAGTCGGCACTTCTTATAACAGCACCTAACCAAAATTTTTGCAATGGCAAAAACTATCGGTTAGCTGCAAAACGTTAGCAGAAATAAAATTACCGTTCCTGCTCTCCCAAAGCCTCGTAATCTTCTTTCGTAAGCATTTGTGGCGTAATTATATATTGCAAGGCTTCAATATCAAATGCACCATCTTCGCTTTCATAGGCAAAGTCACATTCAATAATTTCTTTTAACTGTGTAATATCATTAACAGTAACTGATAAATCTCCAGTACTTTCTACACGCCAATAAAGTGTCTTTTCCATTTGTTTTTTTTGTTTTAATTTTTATGAGCATCCCACGCTCGAAAGGGATAATTTCACATCTGCTAACAGCAGGTTTATTCAATGCGGGTTTCCTGCTCCCAAATAACCATTTTAGTAATTTCATATTTTATGCTTTTAAGTTAATTCATCTGTTAAATCCCGAACTAAATAAACCTACAAACCGTTGGCAGTAATGCTACGAAAACAGCGACCAACTACCATCTTTCTTATTTATTTTCATTACACCTCTTTTTGACAAATCTTTATCATAGGAATTTTCAAGAAAAATAAACTCTGAACTTTCCATACTTTTAGAAGAATTGCAGTAAAATTCCCCTGTTTCAATATTGTAGTAATTGCTATCAATTGAATAAAAGCAACTACCTTTTTTTATATAAGGGTTTTTAAATTTGTCAAATTCTTTTTTCTCAACCCCGTTTTTATCAATGATACACCAGCGACCTTCTAAATGCTTCCTTTGTAATTCAAGTTCTTTTCTGCTTTTCTTTGGATAGCATTTTTGTATAAAATCAAATTCATAAATAGCTTCTACATATTTAAGTAGCATAAAATAATCTTGCTTTATATCACAACCAAAACCACCAACTCTGTAAAGAGATTTGCTTATCAGTTCGCCATTTTTGGTAAGGCAAACAAAATCATTACTATTGTTATTCCACTCATTCAAATAGTCTTGATTAACTTGAATTGGGGATAACTGCAAAGCACTACTGCCAACATCTGCTTTATGCAAGTGGGGCTGAACTGCTAAATTGAACATTTGTACTTCTATCATCTTTTGTGCTTTAATTAAACTTTTGTATTTCAAATTCCCCACCTGACATAAAGCAATGGGCGTTAGCGGTAATGCTATAGTAACCGCATACTATTGTGTTCAATTTCAAATTGCCAATATTTATCATTATTCTTTTCAGTTCTTGTTTTTGACCACTTAGCGTTGTACCATACCAATTGATAAGGGTTCGGCTTACGAGAAGCACTAACGCTAACATCGGCTATATTAAATGCCGAGTTCTGTGGTTTATTTGAGTTCTGTTCTTCGTTTTTCATTTTGTGTGAAATAAGGCAAATGTCAATATTAATTCTTCGTTAAATTCCATTTTTTTCTTTTTTGTTATGCCAATTTTAACTTTTAGTAACAGCAACTTAGCGTCAGTTTTTTGAAGAAAAAAACCAAACGCCAAGCTGCAAACCTTTATAAATTAATTACACCACTATCTTTTGTAGTAATATCTTTTGTTACTTTAGCTAAAGCGTTCTTCACATCAATAGCTGTTTTAGGGTCGAATGTTTTTGTGAAAGTATCCAAATCAATTCCGTGAATAACTGCAACAGTTGAAGCGATTAATTCAGCAATTTGGTTATGGTCATCACACATGATTAAACGCTCACCTAACGCTTTTTTCCAATAGTCCGTAACAGAATTATCCTTTCCACGATAACCGTGCGTTACGTGAATATGGAATACATGGAACATACGTTGAGCCTCTAATAAGATAGCAGAATCGGTAATATCTTCTGCCTGTGCGTACCCCATTAAATCTTTCAAACGGTCTGCTTCAAGTACAGGATGATTGGATTCATCACCAATACTAAAAAGTAACCCCTTAGTCCCTCTGCGCTCGAAGCAATCCATTGATGTATGCCTTGCAGCAAATAACCAAGCGAGTGAATAACTTTCTCTGTTTTGACCACCACCATTACCTTCAAGGTAGATAGAACTCAACCATTTGTTTAATTCATCAGTTCCCGATTCAAACTGACCTACCTGTAAAGGTGAATTGTCAGAGTAATGGTCGCCAATTGCACCGAATAAAATTTGTGCATCATTTATGCCGTGTTTAATTAAAGATTCCATTAATGTACCTAATTTATCACGTACCAATATTTCAGGGATTGCACCCATACTTCCTGTTTCATCCAACATAACCATCACACCAAATGCGTTAGGATGGTCTACGCTATCACGGCACTCACGGAATTTAATATCCTTTGGGGACATATCTTTTCCAACTATTCCTTTTTTATTGTTTACGAAAATATCATCAATAGATTTACTCTTGTATGACGAAGCGATGTGCTTATAAGCATCATCTGACCAATTACCACCACCCATTTTTTTTATTTTTAAATTGTTTGTATTTTATTAAATTATTTTTTAAAAAAATCCCTCACTAATTTATTTAGTGAAGGATTTAATTTTTACCCCTGAGTTTCCTCAGTTGTTTCTTCTGTTTTTGTTTCAGTTTCTACATTTTCAATTGTAGCTTCTGTTTCTGTTGTAGCATTTTCAGTTGTTGTTACATCTGCTACTTTGTTTTCTGATACTGCATCGTTCTTTTCGATTTCAGCTTGATGTTGTTGTCCACCCATTTTATTTACTCGGTTGCCTATACACACGAAAGGTTTTAGTTATTTATTTTATTTAATTAATGTATTAAAGCCCATAGGAACTTATATATGAAAGGATGAAAAATACATAAGGCTATCCGCTTATCCACAGTTTTAAAAAAAGTTACCCTTCATATTTATACTGTCGATAAAGGCTTTAATTTTTTTAATCTTCTGTTAACAATGATGTTAATTCCTTGATTGATTTACTTGCCAAATCTGTATCTTGCTTCTCAGCAATAATTTCACGAATTTTATTATTTCTCGCCTTGTTTGCTGCTTTTTCTTTTGCCTGTTCAACTTCTTCTTGCTTATCTTGAAGAATATCCAAAACAACGTCTAATTGTAATTTTATTCCTTTATCCTTAGTTGTTCTTTTTTCGATAAAAGATTTACCTTTAGATTTTTCATAAGCATCATCCAATGACACCGCTAAAGAATTTAATTCCTCAATTGATAAAGTAAATAATTGTTCTAATGACAACATTCCTTTTGGAGTTGAGAATCTTGCTCCGTCTTTAATTAATTGTTTGTACATGATTTTGTTTTTTTTAGTTATTAATTTATTTTATTTTATAATGGATTATGAAACATCATTTAGAACTTTATTTTTAAAGTTCTTTTGTGAGTTCCTGATAATTTGACTATTACTTCATCTTTTACCGTTGCGTTGAAACCTAATCCCGATAATTGTTTATCGGTAGATTCAATTGTATTGGTAGCTCCTAACACTTCTATTACTTTTCTGTGTGCTGCTAATTCAGGTATTAAGTTTTCGTTATGGAAACTTCTAATACTCGCAGGAGATTTACAACCATCTAACATAAATAAATAGTGTTTGTTTCCTGTATTATTATTTCCCCAATGATTAGGAGATAAACAAAGTAATTTTACTTTATGGAATGTATTTGTTTCAAGCCCGTAAATTTCTTTAGAAGAAACTGCCGATTCGGGTATTAAATGCTTTATACTAAACTCACCATCTTTCAAGGTTACTTCTGCAACACGAACATCTGTTCTGCCAATTACAGGCTTGTTATATTCATAATAATATGTTTCTCCGTTAAATTCAATTTCAGCTTTAAATCCTTTATTACTTCCTCCATTGAAGTTCCTAATAAAAAAACCATAAGCACCTTCTTTCATCTTAGATAAATTATCCCACACGATATTTTCAACACCTAATTTTGAAGGATTAATCATGTCCACATCTAATTGACCTGACATAGAAGTTCTACGGTTTCCCCTGTCTTTTCTGTAATCCGAACTGTAATTAATTTGAGTTCTATTAGGTTCTATGGCATGAGCATCAAAATCTAAAATATCTTTTCCATCTTCATTCCAAACGATAGAGAACCTTAATACACCATCAATCTTTCCACCCTCTGACTTAACAGCTTCTTTGATTTGAGATTTACCCGCCAAGTTGCCATTGAACGTCCATGAGTAATTGTTATCCCATTTAAAGATAGGTTTACTCTCAGCCACGTTTGCTGTGGTCAAAGATACCATATTTGAATCGTGAATGTTTTTCAAAAACAATTCAATGTTTGTGCAGGTCGGTAAAATATCTTTCATAAATTTATCAATAGAAACTTCTTCAACACCGTCAAATTCATTTCTCTTGTGGCGAGTTGATGTAGATTTTACACCGTCGAATATTGAAACTGATTTAATTTCACCTTTTCCAACGTTGCTATGTAATATCTCAGACACCTTAATATCATCAATACTTGCAAACCTTCTATCAAAAGATTCTACGTAACCGTTTTCTTCAACAAAACTCTTCGCTTCTTCAATTTGTTTTTTAGTTATCGGTGCTGTGGTTTTCATGTAGTTCACAGGGTCAACTCTTTTGTTCCAAGATTGACAGGCTTTATTTAATTCTTCGCCTTCTGATAATTCAGTACACAACACACCAATTAATTCATTTTTAAATTTAGCAAATGGAAGTTTATTTGATTTAACCCAACACCAATTATCTTTTTGTTTAGCGGATAAAGTATCGTATTCTTTTTTCAACGGAACAATTTGTTCAATTTTAAAAAGATGCGTAGCACCATCCAATAAAGAACCCTGATTGATTAAATCTTTTACCAATTCAAAAGTATCTAAGGAAATAGTTTCCATAGCTCTTTGAAATACATTTTTTGCATCTCTGTATTCACCCATTATTGCCTCAACCGATTTACCACTTGCATCAACAAATATTTTATCAACAAATAAATGTAAGTGATTAAATGTTATAATATCATCGGACTTAACAACTCCGTATTTTTCAGCTTCTTCTTTAGTGTATTGTTTAACATTTTTATCAATACCTAACTGAAACACTAAATTGCTTTTAGAACATTTCTCGTAAGGCAAACCATTTAATTCTTCAAATGTTTCAAAAAACACTTCCGTTATTTTTGAATTTTGAATTGCTTTAGATAATGCTTTAACAACCGAATCAAATTCTTCATCCGATTCAACATCAAACAATGTAATTATTTTATAATCATCGGTAACAGCAACAATGTTTCCGTATCTCCTGATGAAATTTTTACAATGGTTACAATTATGCTCTGTGCTTTCAGGGCTTCTGAATATAGGGTCGTTATCGAATGACTTTAAATACAAATCCCAAATTTGTTGTCCACTTAATTCAACTCTGAATAATTTACCTTTGTTACACATTTCTTTGAAATGCTTTTGAATTTTCATGTTAAAATTTTTCATATATGTTTTTTTAATTGTTACTATTTTTATTTATTTTGTCTTCAACGTGAGTAATTATTTTACACCATTCGGCAACAACTCGTTTTGGTTTCTTACCATCACCTGTATCAATGTACACAGAGTTGTTATCTAAAACACCGTATTCAACAACTTCACCTTTTAATATTGGTGGCTTATCAATGGAATAACCATATTCAACAATATCTCCTTTACGTAATCCGTAATATCTGTCACGATGTTCATTATCAAAAACTTTTTCCATATTAAGCGTTTTCGTGTCTTACAACTTCACCAACATTATATTCTTTAATAGTGTAGTTGTTAGGTAAGTTATCTACCGTATAACCTTTAAATTGTTCACTATTATATTCCTTTGATTCCTGAATATACTTTAAAGCACTTTCCTTTGATGCAGCGAGTACGAAATATCCCTGACCGTAATTACGTGGACTTATGTGATACATTCTTAATATCATATTCTATGTTTTAGTATTGAAAAATAACATTTATACACTAAGTTTATGAAACTGTTTCATATCAAAATATTTTTTTAGCAAATCACGATAATCCGAATAATTAAGTGCAGGATTATCACATTGTTTTTGTAAAAAATCAATTATTTCATTCTCATGTGTCTTTCTTAAAATAACTCCGCTTCCTGATTTATCACCCAATAAATAAATTCCTGTACGCTTTGATAATTCAATATCAATGTTTGATTCGTAACGTTTGTTAGAGAATACTTGTGGCGGATAAAAATTCTTGTACTTGGCTGAAATCGTTTTTAATTCACTATCAATTTTACCCATGTGATAAAACGAAATACAACACATACCATGATTTTCAGGCATGATGTAAATTGATTCAGGACTAATACCTGCATGAGAGTAACCGATTTGGTTAATCCATGAAGAAAACTCAAACATTCTACTTAACATCCAATTGGCGTGTTTCTGTTCAACTATACCAAGCGACGATAATGGAACGGCTCTGAAATGCAAAGTAAACTCTAATTCATTTTCAGAAATTAATTTTGCGGATGCAGGTAAATATTTTTTAAAGTTCTTTGCTGCATCATCATTTAGCGACATCAAATAATTATAATTCGCAAGTGATTTTTTTATCAAAGCAGCATCACCAATTATTTCAACAGTTTTTAAACGGTAATTAACAACCCCTGCATCGTCATTATGTTTTTTACCGTTTTCGAGTTCTTCCTTAAACTTATTTAACTTCTCGGTTGCTTCCGATGCTTTCGGTAAATTACATACGTCAGGATGAATTAAACGAATGTAATTTTTGTAATTAGTTTTCCAATCATTCACATCATAGAAAACATCAATAACTGACTTAGAGTTTAAAACTTTTGGTATTACTTCTTCGGCTGTCATGCTAATATTTAATTTTTGTTTTGTTTATCTACAAATTCAATAATCCAATCAACAAAGTCCTTAACTTCATTAAAATCAAATTCGTCTTTTGTGTCGCAATCAATTTGTTCCAAATTAAATTCTTTTTCGCAATTCATTACAACACTTAACAAATCTAATCTATCACATAACAAATGAAATTCATCATCTTCTGTTGGAATATATCCGATTATTGGCTCAAAACATTTTAATATTCTTTCTCTCAAAATATTATTTTTTTAATTTCGGTTTCTTTTTTTCAAGTTCTTTTTTCATCTCAATATATTCGGGATGTGTTTCGATAAGATAATCAATCATAGCATTAAACTTATCTTTCAATTTTAGATTTTCGGGTTTATGTAATAAAGCCTTAACAACAGTAATTGTTGTTTCTTCAAGTTTTAAACCTATATTTATTTTAATGTTAATTTTTTTTATAGATACAGATTTTTTATAATTAATGGCTTTGTTTCTGTTATTTCCATTCAATAGATTGAATTTTTTTTCAATAAAATCTTTTATCCAAAACTTTTCCCTATCATTAAGTAATTCTTTTTTAATATCGTTCTCTAATACAATAATCATAGGCGTTAGACCCTTTAACCCAAGTTCTCTAATCCAATTATTAATCGCCATGTTATGAGAAGCATTTTTTATATGCGATATTGGTCTATCTAACCCAACCGTTGATTTACCAACATACTTCGGTATCTTTCTTTCAGGGCAATATAAAGCATATACAATATTCATTTTTATTTTTTAAAATTCTTTTTAGAATAAAAACTATCCATAACTATTTCAATAAAATTAGTTAGAGAGCGATTTTCTTTTTTAGCTTTCACTTTCCAATTTTTTACTTTTTTCTCATCAAATCTAAATGCGAATAGTTTTTTCATGTATAGCAAATGTATAACAAATGTATAACATATTCAAATAAATATATTAACATATCGTAACTTAATGGTTTTCATATTGATAAAATATTACCATCAAGGCATAAAAAAAATCCCCCCAATAATGGAAGGATTTCACCTTAATATATCTTAACTTAATATGGCTTACTTTTTTCTCGAAGTATAACGGGGTTTTTTTACTTATTTTTTCATAATAAATGGGTTTTAGTTAATGACTGTGTTTTATCATTTTTTTGGCTTAAAAAGTGAATCAAATGTAATCATAATATGTGATACCACTTACATTTATGTAATTAAGTTATCAACACCACCCTTAACCCACTATTTACGAGTGTTTCAGACCTATGCAGATTGGCTGCACACATGGTACTTACCTTTATACCATATTAAAAAACCATATATTATGAAAACTAAAAAAATCAACAAAAGAACATTAAACGTGAAATTAACTTCCGCTATTGAGATAAAAGAGAAGTGGGGATTTTACCCTATATCTTTAACCTGCGGAGTTACAATGAATGATTTATTAATGCCTGTTTACGCAAGGTGTAATTCAAAAGGTGAAATAAAGGATTTTGATAAAACATCCGTTTATAATCACAAAGATTTAATCGGTAAAAAAATAATCATACATAAATAAAAAAACCCACCTCTATATTGGTGGGTTCTCGACCTAAATGGTCAACCGAATTTACGGCAAATTAAAGTTGCTAACTTATCTTCTCTTACAATGTATGCTCACCGAAAGGTGTTGCCCGAACATACTTTTTGATACACACCTCATATCTATTGTCAATCGAAGACCATCAGCGAACAGACTATTCTCCGTTGTAGAACGGTATCAGCACCCATAGCGACGGCTTTACATTAGCAGATACAAATATAATAAAAAATTATTCAGTATATTTTTTATATTCTTTTATCACATTATTTTTTATTGATTTAATCATGTCCTTTGTAAGTTTTACATTTGCCTGTATTCGTTGTGAAAATAAACCCCTGCATCTTGGTGAACAAAAAGTTGCTCCTAATTTTGATGGTTTAATTAAATGTGTTTTGTTTTTTTCTCTCTCAAAATTATTTTCACATTGAGGGCATTTAAGTAAACAACAAACTACCAACTTCTAATCTGTGTTTTTTGGCGTGTTCTGATTGTTTCATAACTTCCAAATTATCTATTGAATTATTTTTTGTGTTTCCGTCTTTATGATGTACGATTTCATCTAATTCAAGTATTCTTCCTAAGTGATTTTCAACTACAATTCTATGTAAATAGATATATCCAAATTTAATTGCTCTTGGATGTTCAGGAACAACCGCATAAATATACTTACCGCACTTAACTGTTTTTTTTATTGTCCACATATTTTAGAATGGTTAAAGAGGCTTGAACTCTTATTTTCAATTTAGGAAACTGATGTTTTTCCAATTAAACTATAACCACAAATATATTAATTTAGTTTGATTAAATTCTATCCGTTAATAACTTTTTGTGATTTCGGAGAGGCTCGAACTCCCAACCTTCGCATCCGTAGTGCGATGCTCTATCCAATTGAGCTACGAAACCATATTTTTTTTTGATTTCCCGATGGGGGTCGAACCCACAACCTAAAATTTAGAAAATTTTTGTTCTTCCAATTGAACTACGGGAAAGTAGTATTTACGTTCCCGATATTAACCTATAAAATTTCTTGAAAAAAATGAAGATTGGGAACAATAATTATATAATCCTTCGTCTTCGGAGGCGAAGTGATGTAGTATTGTTTATTTCCCGTGTGCTGTACATTGAGATGCAAATGTAATTTATTTTATTTGAAGTAAAAAATTTATTTTAAAAAATTCTTGGTGTCCCTTATGGGATTTGAACCCATGACCCTCTCATTAAAAATAAACCTAACAGCTAAAGGGACATTATTTTGTCCCCCTGAAAAGAATCGAACTTTTTTCTTCCGATTAAAAGTCGGAAGCTCTACCAATGAGCTACAAGGGGATATAATTAATAACGTTTACTCTTTCGCTTTGACGAAAAAGTAACAGTTAAAAATTTATATCTTGTAGCAATCATTTTTTTAATTTTTAGTTTTTGTATGGAGTATCGGAATCGAACCAATGACATTTTGCTTGTAATGCAAACGCTCTACCAACTGAGCTAACCCCATGTTTATTTTTTATGTGGAGATGATGAGCCTCGAACTCACAACCTCAGACTTGCAAAGCCTTTGCACAGCCAAATTGTGCTTCATCCCCAAATTTTAATTCAAAATACTTCTATCATTTTACTTCTTACTGTGGACACAGATGGATTTGAACCACCGACCTCCGCCTTATGAGGGCGTTACTCTACCCCTGAGTTATACGTCCGAATTTATTATTCTTTAAATGCCTCCTTCATCACTTTATGTTTCGGTGTACGATTATATTTTAAATACGTACAACAATAACAATTACAAGGACGGCTTGTTGTTTTTAAGAAGGTGTGTGATTTACCTTCTAAAATATTTTTTTTCAATTCATTTAATGTTATCGGGTTGAATTGATACATACCCGTAGTCCAAACTTTTATTCTTTTTAAAAACTTAGTTTGTTTTTTGTACCTTCTTTCGGCACGTTTCATGTTTTTCATAGCGTTGAAAGTTATCGCCATTGGTTTTGCTCACCAATGACTTAAAGTTTCAATCTATGTGATTTTATATTTTTCATTTTTACTTTTTTTATTTCAGAGTTCCTAAGTGGATTCAAACCACTATATCATCTTTTGCAGAGATGCACCTATTCCTTCGGTCATAGGAACTTATTTTATTGGAGCGGGAAGCGAGGCTCGAACTCGCAACATTTAGCTTGGAAGGCTAATACTCTACCAATTGAGCTATTCCCGCATTAAAGGTTATTAGTTTCAGTTAGATTAACGTATATGCCACCGTTACCTTAATTATTCCGTCAGGTATCTTTCAATACTTTCGTCGGTTCTTACTGCTACCGAAAACTTAGCACTCACGGAAGCTGATTTACTAATAACCAATATTTTCAAAGAACAATTTTTTACTCTGTATTCGGAAAGGGACATCGAACCCTTATTTTTTGGTTGAAAACCAAACGTCCTAACCTTTAGACGACCCGAACATATATCTACGCTCAAAGGGTTCGTCTGTTTCCATTTTAATTGATTTTGTTTTCATTATTTATTTTTTTTTAAGCTAACGTAGCCGAAACTACATTTTTATTTCTTGCACTATTTACTAAAACATCACACTTTTCTTTTGCATCTTCATCATTCCATGCAAACAAATTATGTGTTAAAACAACTTCATTTTCTTTATTTTTTAAATTTACCTTATACGTTTTCATTATTTCTAATTTTTTAGAGATGGATATTTTTCATCCAAATCAGTTATGTAACTTAATGGTGAGCTACCAACACCTGTATAATGAATTTTACTAAATCCATTTTCTTTTGTAATCAAAGATTCTTTTTCTTTGATACCACCACGATGCTTCATGCCATACGCACCTTCAATTTTTCCTGTGGCGGGGTTCACATCACCCCATATTGGAGTATGCTCGTTCTCGATAGGCTCGACAAAATATTTGCGACCTGTACGATAACTGTGAACGATAAATCGCCCTGCATCTTTATTCACGAAAAAATTTAAGTCCGTTTTCATTTGTTTTTATTTTTTTAATCCAATCATCTTGAATTGGAATGTTTATTTTTTTTGTAAAATCATCTTTCGATGGTTCTGTTATTTTTTTCAGGAAGTGTTCTTTTTCCTGAATATCTTTTTTAAGCGTTTTTTTATTTATACTTTTTAAAGTTGATATTTTTTTTACTTCAACATTTTTTGCTTTTGCAACTTCGTTATCTACCCTCACGGTATTTGAACAACAGTATCCAAATACTTTTTTCCATTCGCATCCCGTCGAATCACATCGGTCTTGTAAACCTACTCTGCATATTTTATTTTCATTCCCAAGTTAAAAACATTTTTTTTAATTTATTAATATTCAATTTCCGAGCAAGGCGGGGATTTTTCTACATCGTATTTACATACAATAAGACTTTGCCCCATAATGCCTCTACTCTACTACGCACACATCCAAAGAATCGAACTCTGTCCTGCGGGGTTGGAATCCGCTTGGCTGCCAATAGCCTGACGTGCATTTTTTTGTTGCGGGATATTCGGGATTTGAACCCGACACCACCATATAGACAGTATGGTATGCAACCCAAGTACACCTATATCCCATTTTTATTTTATCAAAGAACATTTTTGTTGCGGACAAGGGAGTGGTCGAAACTCCTACCTTTTGATTAACAATCAACTGCTCTGCCTACCATGAGCTACTCGTCCAAATGGAAGCGGGAGAGGGAATCGAACCCTCGCATGGTGGGGATATGAACCCCATGAATTTCCACTTTTCTACCCCGCAAAGTACGCAATGAGTGATTTGAACACCCGACCTCGATATTATCAGTATCGTACTCTGACCAACTGAGCTAATTGCGTATTTAAAAAATATTTTAAGAGCGAGAACATCTGTGTGCTTTTGTGTTTTCTCCTTTCAGCACAGAAAGGATTTCCAAGTGTGTTTCATCAAATCAGTTTGCGTTTCAATCATTAATCATTAGTATTACTTTGCTTTATTTCCGATTTTGTAATTCCTGAATTGTACATCCAAAAAGAGAGGCGAACCTCCAACCAAAAATATTTTTATTCCAAAGCAAAACAATACCAATAACAAAATCTCTACACTTCCAAACTTCATTGAAGTTATTTTTCATCGGGTCAACGTTTGTATGCGATTGCCTTAGTGGGGCTAACAGCCGTCTTTTTCTCACCGACACAAATAATAAACAGCTAACTGTTTAAAATCTTACATGGTAACTCGCTCTATTCAATTCGGTTTCTGCGTTCCGCTTACACCTATCGAATATTTTAATATTTCAAAGAACATTTTTTTACTGTATCGTTAGAAAGAATCGAACTTCCGACATTCGGGATATGAACCCGATGCTCTGCCAACTGAGCTATAACGATATTTTATTTTACTGAGCCTATTGAGAGATTTGAACTCCCGTGTACTTTCGTATCCTGATTACAAATCAGGTGCAATCGACCACTATGCGAAATAGGCATAATATTTTAATCAACGGTGATTTGAGAAAATTGCAAAGTGGACAAGAAGTTGCATTTTTTTGTGTCATATTTTCTCTATTGGGATGATTGAGAAGTTGCAAAGTGGACAAGAAATTGCATTTACAGTCGTACTTTCTCCCCGTTATATCATCACTCGTTAATTAATTTCATCGGCTACTGCCACACTCTCGCTTCCGTAACCATCGTCCGCAAGTTTGTTGGTTAAAAGCCGTAGCCAATTTTTTTTCAATACTTTTTCAAAGAACTATTTTAAAACTTTTGTAAAACAAAAAACCCCAACATTTCTGTCGGGGTTTGGATTTAATATTTTTTCAAGTATTTAATCACAAGTTACCCCGACATCGGCATAATCATTCCCCTTCTCCGTATTCATAAAGGTAGTAGAAATGACTGCACAGCCTTTTATCGCTGCCGTGTGCCAAATTGATGTTTGAATATTTTTTACTTGTAACATTTGCGGTTTCTAATTTTTAAGTTTTCTATTTCAGGGATTCAAAAAAGCTATTGTATTCGTTATCTCTTTTGACTTGTTCTCTTTCACAGGATTTTCCTACCCGAAAAAGCAATTTTACCCACTTCAATAGGATACAAATTTAGACAAACAAATTTAATATATGCAAATATATTTTACAAATATTTAATAAGTATCTGAAAATCAGAACGATTAATTTTAATTGAACGTTCCGTTTCCTGCTAAAGTTTCGTAATGAAATTGTAATTTTTTCAGAAGTTCGCCACGACAACCGATACAATTTTCAGGTATTTGCTCATAAGGATAAATCTCCTTGTATATCGCTAACATTACCTGATAATCATTTTCGTTCTCTAACTTAGTACGTCCATAGTACAGAGCCATGAAGTCAAATAATCTTTTTTGTATTTCGGTAATCATTTACGCTTCTTCTTCTTCACTATCATCATCATCACCTTCTGATGTAGCAAGAGTTAAATTGAAACCCTTGTTATAATATTCGTTTGATTTTGATTCATCCATTTCTTCTTGAATGTAGGCATCGTAAAGTCCTTTGAAAAATTCTACAATTTGGTCTTCTGTTCCTGCGAAATCTTCAACTGCATCAGTTTCATCCGATACAGCATAAAAATCTTCTCCATCAATATCAACAGAAAAACCATCAACATAAATGTAAGGTACGTCATCTCCGTTACGTGGATTTAACTCTGTTTCGATGTCTTTAGGTAAAGAAGGAATCGCTTTAATTTTCTCGTAAAGTGTTTTTAAATTGCTCATAGCTGTTGTTTTTTTTATTTTATTTATTTATTTATTTATCTTTTTGAGCGTAAAACCCCTATGCCTTTAGGCTATGGGATGTAAGCGAACTCAACGCTTTCATTTTGTTTTTAAAAAATCCATTTGAAACTGCAAAGAAATTAATCCTTGCAGTTCCATTTGAATAAAATCGGTCATTTCTGACCAAACACAACCTTTCGGTTGGTAATGCGTATTTTGAAACTGTAACCATTTCAAAAATCCGACTTCAATTCGACAATGATTAAAAACCTTTTTTCGACTACATCACCAAGCCTATCCCTTGACCCTTCTTAAATGTAATCAACAGAGCAACGGTCTATTGCGTTAACCGTTGGTGTTATGAGTTTTCAATCGTAGCTCCCGTTTCTGAGAACTTAGTCTTGTGAACTTGGGCTTCGTTTCCGAAGCCACTACCTTTTAAGGTAGGGGTAGTTCACTTGGTTTATTTTATTGTTTATTAATCCAAGTGGGTAATTTAATTCCTGATTTTAAAATAATATCTGTTTTACTTGGCTTAGAACTATCAAGGTAAACTCCCATCCATTGTTGATTAGGACTATTTGGTTTTAAGGATTCATTTATGGCTTCAAAAATAAATGATGGAACTGTTTTCTGAATACTATCGTACTGTTTATTTAATTGAGTAAATATAGAATTTACTACAACCGTTGTTCTGTAATCAGATGAACTTCCTTCCGCACCTGTTTCACCAATAAAAATTTGTAATGAAGGATATTTAGCTTGATAATATTTTGTTACGTTGTATTGCCATTTGTAAACACCTACTGCATTACCAATACCTTGTGCATCGGGATACGGGTCAATAAATACAAATGGATTATTACCATTCCATATTGGATTCCAACCACGAATAAATGAAGCGATAAGAGAATCAGAATAAGAATCACCTGATTGAATTGGTAAATTATTAAATGTAATTGAAACAGGAATATTGAGTTTATTTTTCGTGAGTGCTTTACTGAAATTTGACATGATTGTTGTTATATTGATTTGAGTGTAACTATTTGCGTTAATCTCGTTACCAATTAAAAGTCCTTTTACTTGTGATATTGAAGTTCCGAATTTACTTTGTATTGAATCAATATAAGTTTGAACATTATTACTATCTGAATACCATAAAATATTATTTGATGTTCCTATTAATGCTTCGACTGATTTATCTTTTAACGCTACCTGTGTTAGTGCATATCCTTCGGGACTTAATGTTCCTGTTTGTTCCCAACCTGAAATAAAATAAGAATAAATACGGATTAATTTAAAACTCTTTGAAATATTTAATAAACGTCCGTAGGTGTATTGACGTTGTAACGCTTGGTTATATTTAATTGAAGGGTCAGTAAACCATTTAGCTTCTTCAACACTAAAGCCGATGCCGACGTTATGAGCGAATGGAGATTGTTTTGGTGCAAAAAATATCGGAAGTGCTTTAGCTTCTTCTTCTAATGCCTGATTGTCTGTTTCTGCACACTTTGCAACAGCAAAGCAAAAAACAACGAACAGTCCAAATTTAATGAAAAAAGTTTTCATGTTTAAATTTTTACTTATTCAATTTTTCTAATTTCTGTCTTTCACTCTTACAGAAACTTTCCATTGTTTCAAGATATGATTTAATGTATATTTCGCTTTTTTCTTCTTCATTATTTACTGATGAAAGGAAATTATCACAAGCATCATTCCAACCTTTAAAGTAAAATACTACACCTTCTGAATCTGTGATGATATGTTCCTTCTTGTTATCCTTATGTAAATTACGAATTAAAAACTTATCATTTGGACGTGAAAAAACTAATACATCAGACACCCAAATACATTCTTCGTTATCATCAGTATTTTCTTCCTTAGATATAATCCTTATTGTTTCCTCATCATTAATTACATCCGCTTGTAATATTAACTGTTCTTTTAATTCTTTTAAATCCATTTTTTAGTTTTTTTGATATGGAACAAATATAATAATAAAAATAAAATAAAAAACCTCCAAGTTTTCACAAGGAGGTTCTTTATCGACCTACCGAAGTAGGAGGCAATAAATGTTCCCTATCGGGAAGATTATGCTGCCATCTTTAAATCTTCGCCTGTTATGACTATTTTACGCCTCTAATTCTCATAACTTACTTCATCTGTCAAAACCCATCGAACCCAAATATTTTGTACTACCTGAGTGGAATCGGAGGGAATCGAACCCTCGTCCAAAATGAACGTCCTCAAAAACTTATCGTGTTACCACGATGCGAAACGTAAACATAATACAAATATAATTATTTTTTAATAAAAAAGAAAAGCCCCGAAATATTAAGTTGATAATATTCGGGGCTACTTACCAAATCATACGGTCAATACGGTTTAGGTAGGAAATACAAATATAATGGTTAATAACCACATAAACAGCTTTATTTGAACTTTTTATCAAAGTAAAACGCCTTGATTTGTTAATTACCATTGTTAATAAGTTTAAATCACTTACTATTTGATAAGTTAAATGGTTTAAATACATTCGTGGTGGTCAAATACGGTATTTTATGTCAATTAACGATTTTATAGAAGATTACATTAATAAAAATAATCCTGAGTTATCTGATAGTTCACATATTTCCTATGGTGATATGCGTGATGCTATGGTAGCAAGTTACAATTTCGCTAAAGAAAATGATACTATTGATGAAAACAGCATTGACTTTTTACATCAACTTTATAGAAAGGCATATCACATTTTTGAATCTAAAGAATTAGATTGGAGTGAAAAATACGATTTAATTTTCTCAGATAAAATATCAAAAAAGGTTTATTTTGAATACTACGACCCTGACACATCTTACGAGGAAGATGTAACTGCTTTTATGAACGCTTTTAAAAAATATATTGTTGAAAGAAATAGATTAAGTGGATATGAGTAACGACACAAAAAGAGCCGAACTATTAAAGTTGGTCAATCACCCCTACCCTAAAGGGATAGGGGCTTGTTCGTGAGGACGGATAAAATGATTAAAAAAAACATTGACATACTGAATGAGTGCCATACAAAGCACATCAAAGGAATGGAATCAATACATACCAAACATTTTCCTTCGGTTTATACTGAAACTGCTTTGGATGCTATGGATGTTTTTAGCGAACAACAATCGGTAAACTTCTTTAACTTTGTAAAGTTAAATTTTTATGAAGGAAATAATGGATATGTTATTAATGGTGATAAGGATAATAATTCAGGATTAAAAATAAAACAATTATACAAAATATACATAACATTAAAAAAATGAAAATGAATAAAGATGAACAACCGATTATAGCATTTTCTAAAAATAAATCAGAAACGGATTTTATTAATGCAGGTGAACTTTTAGAAACATTGAAAGGTGATGTGTTTAATAAATCACCTGAACAAGCACCCGTTGTTTTGCATCCTATTGATGAAGACTGTGATATTCATTTATTGAAACTAATTTATAAATGCGGGAACTGTCAAACGCTTCACCTTGAAGGCGGAAATATAGATATAGAAGATATTAATTGGAATGAACATAGCGTTGTATATGCTGATTACAGTCATTCACCTATTGGATATGTAAGCAGAAAAGAATTAATTGAAATTCTTGAAAAAATTAAAGACAAAAACATAAAAGTTGATATTACCACTTCTGATGATGATGATAAATTCCCTTTGACTGAAATATTTAAGTGTTCTAAACATTGTCCGTCTGTTCATTTAATTACAGGATGGTTTGACAAAAATAAAAATTAATAAAATGAAAAATATCGTATTATACAAAAAAGTAGTTTCATTATTCGGTTTCAGTAATCAACGTGAAATGATGATTGAGGAATGTAGCGAACTTATACAGGCTATACAGAACTACAAACAAGATTTAGGTGAATTACGTGTTATTAAACCTAATTTACAACAAAGAAAATCAATTGATAACTACGTTGAGGAGTTAGTTGATGTTGAGATAGTTTTATCTCAATTGAAATGTACTATTGATGAGAAAATATATAATAATCTTTTTTATAAAATTCCTTATAATATAAAATTAGTTTGGTCATATTTTGAAAAAGGTAAGCGTGAAGAAATGATTTGCGAATGTGTTAAATTAATACAAGCAATTCAAAAGGTTAAACGTGAAGAAAAAAATTATAATTCACCAAGTGTTAATTTAGGTAAAGACCCGAATTATTTTTTATACAACAAAGACAAAGAAACTAAAAAAATAATTGAAACATATTTTCAATGTTTAGTTAATATTGAAATAATACTTATTCAATTAAAGAAATCGGTTGATAAAAAACAATTTACTAAACATTATAACTTTAAAATAAACCGATTAAAAAAAAGGTTAAATAAAAAAGAAAATGAAAATAATGAAAATAAGGTTTTAAAATTCAAATATATTGCGCCTAAAGTAAGATATAAAGCAAAATCAGCAGACCCGTTATTAGTTCCGATTAAAAAATATAATTATTAAAAATAGCACAGAAGGAAGAAAAATAAAACAAAAAAAAGTAAACATAAATGATAAAAACATTAACACTAATACTACTAACATTAATCGGAGTATTTACTTATCCGATATTTACACTTGGATGTGTTCTTATACATTATAACCATCCTGTAATTGGAATAGTAATAATAATTTATTCTCTATCTAAGGATAAAAACGAAGATGTTATTGACTAAAAAAAACTAAAAAACTAATACGACAACGAATACTAATACTGCAAAAAAATCAAGAATATGAGTTTATACGATAAATTATTTAAACGTAAGAAAAGGATGTTCAGGGAATATCTTATTCTTGTGAAAGAAAATAAAAGTCAAATCATGTACCGAATGACTGAGGAAAAAGCCTATGAAGAATTTGATGAGGAATTTCTTGAAACATTAATTTTTTCAGAGAGGTTGAAATTAATAATAAAGCGACACGAAAAAGAAATTGAAAAAGAACTTTTAGCTATGTATCCCGAAGATGAGGCAAAAAGAGAACAAATATCAAATTATTGTGGAAAGGAACAAGTGATTATAATTCGTTTTAAACAAGGTCTTCAAAATAAATTAGAAGTTTACAATCAAAGTATAGCATAACTAAAAAAAAATAAAAAAATGATTTTAACAATAGATATTGATGAAAAACAGATTGCAAGATTGAATTTTATTATAAAAACTTTTAATCCTAATGATGATTTATTAAACATGAATAACTTGAATGTTTCTGTTTGTAAAGCAATAGAAGATAGTATAGATACTTATTACAAAGAAGTATTAGGTAATATTAATCAAGGCAATGAACACGATGGATTACCATTTGTAAATGAAATTATATAATTATGGCAAAAAAATTAAGACCGTGTGATTGTAAAGACCAATACACGGCAAATAAATTGAACGAGCAAGGCATAGGACATAACGAAGATTCTATTTCAGTTCAACCGAATGTGGTTGTATTAAAGATGGGACACACGCAAGTACGGATACCAATGCAGCGATTTAAAATGTTTGCTGAATGGTATTTAGGAGAACAAGAAATTGTAGAAGAACAAGAAATTGAAAATAAATAATGGAATTAACTACAACTGATATTGAAGACATAAACTATGCTTGTCCTAATAGAGAACAAGGTATTTACACGCAGCCTAATGGTATTCCTGTGGATGTGAAGGGACTTGTTATTTATCACAGGTATGAAATAGGTGGTATGGGTGGTGGTGGTTACGGTGGTTATAGCGCAAAGCCATACAAGGTTGAAGAACCTGATAGTAAATTTAAAGTTTTGGATATAACTCTAAGTAAATTAAAATCAAATATCAGTTATTTACAGTACCGTGAAATTGAAGATTTGATACAAACTAACGAAGACGAATACCGTGAATATTATGGCAATAGCACGGATTATAAAATACAATACATAGTTTTATCAGATTTAATTGAACTATTAACTAAAATGGATTAACATGACCGAAGAAAAGGAAGCATATTACATACAGAAAATTAAATTGTTAGAAGAAAAAATTACTTCGTATAAAGAATTATTTGATATACAAAAATTAGATATTCAAGATTTGTCAAAGCTATTGGAAATATCTGAAAAAGTAATTTCAAGTCAGGATTATATTATGCAATTAGGCAATGCTCTTGAAAAGTTAGAGAAAACAAAAAGAGAAATGGTTAAAAAATTAATCGTTGAGCAAGTGAACTACCACCGTAGCAGAGTTGACGGGGTATTCTGACTGAAAAAATAAAATATAAATTAGTACAAATATAATCATGTCAAAAAAAAATAAAACGGCTTATTGCGTTATCAGAAATGAAAAATTATTATGCACTAAATGTGGACGTGAACAAGTAGTTCCATTTCCTATTGATATGGATATGTTTTCGGCTATGAATACACAGTTTCAAAAATCACATAAGGATTGTAAACAAACTTACACACCTCCAATAGTGAATATGGAATTAACAAGAGAGGAAAGAGAACATTGGTGGCTAGAACACGGTGAACGTGGTCAAAGCTCAAAATCAATTTTTGCCAAGCTATCTGTAACAGGATTGAAAGAAGCGACTTGTAACTATCCGTATGACCCTGATGATTTCAGTAGATGCTATGCCTTGCTTAAAATAGTTCCTGAGTTCAGAGCCGAACTACATAAGATGAAAGAAGAAGGTGGTGTGTGGTCTGATTACGTTGATAATTGGGATAAGATGACCGAGATGTACGAAAATAAAGATACGGGGATGTACGGTTTTATGCAAACAATTTTAGAGGAAAATAAATATGATAAATAAAAAGACCAAACGTGTTAAAAAGGAAAATACTTTAAAAACTTATATCATAACAATGATGGTTAAGTTCCCTACACAAGTACCACAAATTGCGAAAACAACAGGATTTAAGAAAAAGATTTTGTCGGGAGATAAAAAACATACGCTTCGCCAAAATTATGCGTTTTGGAAAAAACGAATTGATGAAATTAACGCAGGTAGAGCTATATTGTCAGTAAGGCAATGGTCAGGTCTTCCTTACCGTAGTGAACAAAAAGAAATTAAACAGTTTGGACAGGGTGAAGTTGGTTACGAGCGTGTAGTTGTTACTAAAGAAGCTGCTGATATTTCTATCAATACAGGAAAAGGTTATGTGTTTATTAGTGATAAAAGGATTAGAACGTTAGCAAAGAATGATGGTGTACCTATTGATTTGTTTAGAAAGTTTTTTAAACACGGTGTACTTGATGGAATCATTGTTCACTTTACAAAATTGAGATATGCTAAATTAAGTAAAAAAAATAAAAAATAAAATGTCAGTAAAGAAACAAATAAAACGCAGTTTAGAAAAAACTAATAAGATTAAAAATAATCCTGATATTGAATTTAAAAGCACTCACGATTTACCGTTTGAGATTGCACCTCACTTTGAGGAAGGATTTTTAAACTACCGTGTAGGAACTTGCACGGGTGTTTATTGTTGGAATGAAAAGTGCTACATGATATTAGCTATTGGTAATGATAAGGAAGGTAACGGACACCTTCAAGATGTTTTCGATTGGTTTGAGAATAGTTGTAAGCTTGATAAAAAAAATTTAATGGTTCTTGAAATTATGAACGATAGGTTCAAAAAACATTTACTCGAAAAAAGAGGATTTATTCCTTGCGGTGAAAAAAATGTAATTAAATTTTTAGAAGATATTAAATAATGCCAAGCACTAAAAATATATGCACCTGCCTAAAATGCGGTGAGAAAACAGAAGGAACTAAAGGTAGAAAGTTTTGTGATGATATTTGCAGGGCAGCATACCATAATTCGTTCCGTGAAAATATAAAGTCGGATAAAGGTAAACTGAAAATATCTTATAAAGATAATATCATAATGATTGAAATAAACGAAACTGTAATAACGTACAATCAAAAAAACGATACTACTTCGGTAGCAAACAAAAAAGTAAAAAAAAGCTAAATGAAAAACCACAACAAAAACGTATCATTGGAATTAATCAATGAGCAAATTAAAAATAATAATTTTAATAAAGGTGAAATATCCGACGGCTACCACACATTCAACGAACTGTATGAATTTAGAAAAGTTTATAACGCTGCTTTATTTAATGAATGGTCAAAAAATAACAAGTATGATGTTCATAAAAGTAGAAGACATTATGAAGGAGATTTGTGTTTTGGTGGAGGTTGGTTTATAGTTGTAGCTATTTTGCCTGATGGTCAAATATCAAATCATTATGAAGACAAAGATTGGGATTTATTTAAAGTTTATACTTTTGAAAAAGCTAAATTTCCTTTTGACGGTCATACTTCTACTGATGTATTGAATAGAATAATAAAAACACTAATTTAATTATGAGCCAAGCACTACATTTAACAAAAGATAAAATTGAAAGATTAAAAACTTTTCTAAGCAACAATGATATTGAAAAATGCTGCAATAAGTTTAAAGTAAAAGCACCCGCTTTCAGGGAGAGTATATGTAACACCGTTAAATCTTTACACGATTTTTATGTAAATGGTAATGAATACTATCTCGGTTCTTTTACATCAACAGTTGATTTATCATTCAATAAGGAAATGATTATCATTTGGATTAAACGCCACGATAAACGTGAAAAACCAAACGCAGTTGATAATGAAGCAATACAAGTTAATGATGAGGAAATTATAAGGGATGTTACCCGTGATTTTAAAGGTTGTGGTTCTGATGAAATAGAGAGTTTGATTCGTGGAGCTACATGGGTTATTAAAAATTATAAAGTAACTGGAAAATAAAGTTATGAGCGACACCAAAAAAAATAACAGGTATATTAAAAAAAACGACAATAGTATTTACTTCAAAAAAATGGATAATGATATTTCACGGGTTATGCGTTTAACCAACTTAACCTTTTGGTTTTTAAAAGCAAAAAACACAATGGAATTTATTTCAATTGGTGTCGTAGGTAGTTTATGGATGAGTTTATTGCTTATATTTATTTGGACGGGTAACTTATTACTTTTAAAGATTTGGGCTACACCTATTGCTTTCGCAGCCGTAATCGCCTCTGTAATTACAGGATTAGAAGCACTAAGAAAAAACAAGGAAATTAATATTAAAGAACATAATAAATATTTTATGTCAAGAGATGAATTAAAAACTACACTGAACTCTCTTGCTCAATTTAATGATTACGAAATAAAAGTAGAACCGAATCAGGAATTATATCCAAGACCATCATACGACGAATATAAAGAATTTGTGTTATCCATTAAACCCAAATTAGATACTAACGAAAACTTAATTAAACTTTGGTACATGATGTTCGAGAATGGTAAATGGAGTAATGCGGGATTTAATATTCGTGATTGGAAAGAATTGACAACAAAAATTTTATCAGGAATAGATAACCAATTAGAACAATACTTGAATTTTTATTTAATCAAACAATCACAAAAACATAATAATGAAAGCGGAACTAATAAAATTTAAAATACATAATAATAAATTTAAAGGAAATAGTAAATGGAAAACTATAAGTATAACCGATGACCTTAGTTTTATTCCTAACGAATATGATATAAGTAAACTACATTACTATTGGTTTACAGGATACAGGGACGTAACCAATAAAGAAATGTATGAGGGTGATATATTAAAGTTTAAAAACAACGGTATGGATGTTGTCGGTCATATCGAATATTGCCGTGAACGTAACAGAAATGGCTTTTATATAATCACAACAGGTAGTATAGGCTATATTGCTTTAAATGAGTTTCTTATAGAAGCATCACAGCCTTTAATAATAGGTAATGTTATTGACCATAAGAACTTAATATCTAAAAATTGAGTAAATTTGGTGAACTAAAAAAACTAAAAAAATGAAACAAACTCTAAAAGTTGTAGCAGGTAATAAAGATTTTATGTTCACTTTTCTGCAACCACCCGCAATAGGTAACTTTATCGAAAATGGTGAAGATTTTTATGAAGTAATGAATATTAAACATACGGCAGCTATAACAAGGAAACCAACTGAGGAAGAATACGAAAAAATAACTCAATTTCAAGTACAATTTATTGAAGTAGAACCTGAGAAAATAATTGTGTACGCTAAACAACATAAGAAATTGTAAATATAATAATGGGAGAAAATAGTAAGATAGAATGGACGATGCACACAAAAAATTTGTGGTGGGGTTGTATTGAGGTTCACGATGGCTGTGATAATTGTTACGCAAGGATATGGTCAAACCGATTCAATGATAATCTTTGGGGTAAAGGTAGTAACAGAAAAGAAACTAAAACTTGGGCAAAGGATTTAATCAAGTATAATAAAAAAGCAAAAGAAGCAGGTGAGATACACCGTGTATTCGTTGGTTCGATGATGGATATTTTTGAAAAGACAATGCCTTTAATTAATCACAATGGAGAAAATTTACCATATAACACAAATGATATTAGGAAAAAATTGTTTGAGGAAATAGTGCCTATTACTCCAAACTTGATGTATTTGTTTTTAACCAAACGTCCGTCAAACATTAACAAGTATATTCCTGTATCATGGAAAAAAAGTCCGCCAATAAACGTGATGTTCGGAACAAGTCCTGTGAATCAAGAAACAGCCAATAAATTAATACCACAATTATTGCAGGTCAAAGGAAAAAAGTTTTTAAGCGTAGAGCCAATGTTAGGTGGGATAACATTTGATGCTTCTTGGATTGATAATTCAAGATATTTCGACTTGGTTAACGGTACTATTGATTGGATTATTGTCGGTGGAGAAAGCGGTAATAGTAGAAGACCATTTAATCCCGATTGGGCAAGGAATATACGTGAACAATGCAAGGCATCAGGTACACCGTTCTTTATGAAGCAAATTGATAAAGTAATACCTATTCCAAAAGATTTATTGATTAGAGAATTTAACGAGTATTAGTATGGCAACCGACAAAGAAATAGTCAATCACCCCTACCCTAAAGGGATAGGGGCTTGTCCGTGAGGACGGGTTAAATTGTTGATTAGGGAGCTTAAAAATTAGTAATAATTAATTATGCAGAAGTTAAAACAGAGAAGGAAAACCAACACACCTACGAGTGCTTCACAAGCTCGTAGCAACTGTGATTTGCAATTAAACAAAGACCAAAGTCTTAGTGTTGCAAGTTTAAAAACCTGTTCTAACAATCCCGAAGTGAATCAACGCCAACGAGGAGGCGGACTTAACGTCAACGTTCTCGTACTTTCAATTGAAGGTAAAAAATTAATGCCTTGTAAACCTGCAAAGGCACGAAAATTATTAGCAGCAGGTAAAGCAAAAGTAGTAAGACAATTTCCGTTTGTAATTCAATTAAATTTTGAATGTGAAAATCAAGTACAAGAAATTACAGGCGGGATGGACAAAGGTTACAAGCACATTGGGTTTTCATTTGTAACAGAAAAAAAAGAATTAGTTTCAGGAGAAGTAACTCTTGATTCAAAAACAAAAGACAGACTAACAGAAAAAAGAATGTACCGTAGAGGTAGAAGAAACAAACTGTGGTACAGGAAGCCAAGATTTTTAAATCGTAAGAAAAAAGAAAATTGGTTGCCACCTTCAACACAAAGAAGAATTGATGCTCACGTCAGGCTGTTTGAAATTTATTGCAAATATCTTCCTGTAAGTAAAGTTAATCTTGAAATTGCAAATTTTGATATTCAGAAAATGAATAACTCAGAGATTAGTGGAACGGATTACCAACAAGGAAGTTTATATGGTTATGAAAACACGAAAGCGTATATTCTTGAAAGAGAAAATGGTAAATGTCAATTATGCGAAAAAGGATTTGACAAAAACGGTTGGCACTTACATCATATAATTGAAAGAAGTAACTCAGGAAGTAATAATCCAACTAATTTAGCATTACTACACAAAGATTGCCACAAGAAACTACACAAAAAAGGACTGAAACTAAAAAAGAACAGAGAGTACAAGGGTTCAACATTTATGAACATCTCAAAAAATTTCATTATTAATGGATTGCAAGAACAGTTCGGAGAGGTTAATTTAACTTATGGCTACATTACAAAGGTAAAACGAATTGAAAATAACATTGAAAAAACTCACGCCAACGATGCGTTTGTAATTGCAGGTGGAACAACACAGGAACGTTGTAAACAAACTACAATTATTCAGAAACATAGAAACAATAGAGCAATTCAATTAAACAGAAATGGTTTTTATCCTTCAATTAGAAAACAGAGATATGGTATTCAACCAAAAGATTTAGTTTGGATTGACGGGGAAAAACATAAGGCAGTTGGAATACAAAACAAAGGTGCTTATGTAAAAGTTGAAAATAGCAAAAAGGTTTTCGCAACAAAAAACATAGAAAAAATATTTAACTTTGGAAGTTTTGCATACAATTAAAAACAAAATGAAAGCGTTGAGTTCGCTTACATCCCACAGCCTAAAGGCGTGTGGGTTTTACGCTCAAATAGATAAACGACTTAATGTTGGATGTGGATAACTTAATGAGAAATGCAGAGTTCTCAAACTACATATTATTTTGTGTAGGAGATAATAAGCAAGGTGGCTTTGCTTCTGTTAGAGTTAACGATGAGCGTGGAGATACTCTTTTAAAAGCTCAGATTTTAGACACATTAAAAAACAATCCTATACTACTAGAATTTTTTAAACAAGTTATGAATACTCTATAATGATTTATACGGACGAAGTACATCTCGTTGCAGATTCACTTGAAGAACTACATGAGTTCGCTAAATCAATTGGTCTAAGCAGGAATATGTTTGAAGGAGTAAAAAAGAATCATCCGCATTATGATTTAATTTATAATAGCGGAAATCCTGTGTACGACGAACATGGAAAAAAAATGTCAGACAAAGTAATTGAGTACGGAGCTAAAGTGGTTAGGAAAAGAGAAATACTGTTTATCTCAAAAAAAATAATAAAACAAACAAAAATAATATGGAATTAACAAACGAAATTAAAGCAACGGTTCTTGGTCAGTATTTAGGTCAACAAATGCAAACAACGACAAGGCAATCGCAGGGTGAAGGATTACCATCAAAAAAACTTAAAGGACAACTTAAAGAGATTGACATTGGAATGGTAGATAGTTTTATAGGTGTCCTGCTCGAAAACGAAACAGATGTTAGTAATCACACAAATTACAACACAGACCAATGTAAGTTAATTCTAAAACCTCTATCAGATATTACGGATGAAGATGCTTTAGAAGTAGCTAATATATGCCGTTGGAATCATCTTATGGAAAGTAGCAGAATAGTTCAAGCAAAAGAACTGTTAGGTAGATTTTGGAACGGTCAAACAAATTTATCAGGTTGGGATTGGATTAAAATTTACCAATACCTGCAATCAAAAGGTTATGATTTACCACATCTTTTACTTAAAAGTAAAACATTACAGGAATGTGGTTTAGCAATTTACGAACAAGATTAATTTAATATAACGATGGAAATTACAAACGAAATTAAAGCAAAAGTTTTCGCTCAGTATTTGGGGCAAATGATTGAATTAGATAATAGTGGTTCAAAAGTAAGAAACAGAAAACTAATTTCTGTTGGTGGTATTGATGATGAAGAATATTTAAAACTCAGGATGGGTGAAGCTAAAGACGGATTCACTCACGTTTGTTTTGTAAAAAGCAATGAGTGTAAATTAATATTAAAAAACATTTCCGATATTACCAATGAATATGCTATTGAATTTACTAAATTACAGCAAGAAGGTATAGGAAAAAACATTGAAAACATTAAGATTGGATTTCACATAGACGAAAAAAACAATGGGTGTCTTGATTGTATAATTGAATGGGATGGGTACTCTCACGACTATTGGCAACCAGTTTACTCACCATCCTTTCAATATTTACAAAGCAAGGGGTACGACTTACCGCAATATTTACTTGGCGGAAAAACCTTACAAGAATGTGGTTTGGCTGTTTATTAAAAGTGGTTAAGTTAACGGTAAAACGTTGGAAAAACACAGATAAATACCCTTGCCCTAATTGCAGTAAAAAACTTGATATGCCTGATTATACCTGCACAGACTGTAATATTAAAATACAACCTGTAATTAATTTTTAAATATGGAATTAACAAAAGAGATAAAATCAAAAGTTTTCGCTCAGTATTGGGGACAATATGTATTGATATTACCTGATAATGACGATAAATTAAAAGTTATTGATTGGTTTAAATTTGATAATGCTTATTTGGTTTTAAAATCACTTAAAAATATAACAGATGAAGATGCTAAAGAAGTTTCAATAGTAGGTTTGCCAAGACAAAATTATATTTGGTGTTCAACATCAGGAAAATATTTAGTAAGTATAATTGAAAATAAAAAGTGTTGGAGTTTTTTTTACAAAGAAGCGGATTGGTTTGCAGTTAAACAAAAATTAATTGACTTAGGATATGATGTGTTTACCTCTTTATTAGATAATAAAACATTACAGGAATGTGGTTTAGCTATTTACGAATGAGAGTTTTGCTTATTAATAACAAGGCAATACCGCCATATATATCTTCTCCTGACATGAAAGAAGGAGATATTTATATATTTGAAAAAAGTAAAATAAATTGTTTTGGAGATTTAGTTTATTTGTTTGATGGCTTTTATGGATGGAGGTTAGCAACTCGATTCGTAATATGGGAATATTTAGAGTTAGAATCTGTTTCTGAAAAAGAGTTAGAATTAGAGTTAGAAATTTATTAAACAAAATATAAAGATGGAAACAACGGCAGTAAAAAAACAAAAACGTAATTTAGCTATCCCGCCTTATTACATTTTATCATCAGACGGTAAAAATAAATATTTTATAGAAGAAGATTTAAAACCATTTTATTCTAAAGATGAAGCAAAATATAAAGTAAAAGAATTAAAAGGTAATGACGAATATTGTATATTCGCATTAAAATTTAAAATATTAAAACATCAAGGTATATATTTTATTTATCGCCAAACAAAAAAGTAAAAATTATGATAGAACAGGATTTATACGAATTAGGACAAATATTATTAGTAGTTATAATAGTTATAGGGACATATTTTTTCGGTTTCGCATCAGGAAAATATTATAAACAAAAAAATAAATACGATAGTGAACCTACTCCAAAATCTCATTGGAATTATCGTGTTGCTACCCGACTGAGTAAACATCCATTACGTGATGAGAAGTGGCGAGAATATTTAATTCTGAATTGCTACTACACTAACGGCATATTGGGTAGCTATGGTGATATAGAAGTTAAGATGAGTGCTTTTGAAGCATTAGATGACCTAAAGAGTACTAACGAGTTCATTAGCCATGCGTTTGATAAACCAATTATTGACTTAGATAATTTTCCAAATATTTATGTTGAAACAGAACAGGGTCAATAGTGAACTACCACCGCAGTAGAGCTGACGTGCTATTAAAGTAACTATTTTTTTCATTTACAAAAAGGAGCGGGTTGTTAATAACTCGCTTATTTTTTTGTAACTTATTACATTTTTATAAGTAACTTCGTAACTCATATACGGTCAAAAAATATGGGACAAATTCACGAAGATATTAAGCAGCTATTGAAAGATAATGGCATGGATTGGCAGAAGAATGTTGATTTTTGTAAATCAATAAAAAATCTTATTGAAAAATATGGTTCTGTTGAAGAAGCTACAAAGATTATGAAGGGCAATATGTTTACTACTGAGGTAATGCACAAAGGTTGCAAATGCCCTGTATGTAATCAAAATGTAAAACTTCAAAAATACCCAATTAGTGCCGAAACAACTAAATGCTTAATCACACTTTATAAACTAAACAAAAAACATCCTGAGAAAGTTTGGTTTCACGTTGCGAGAGATATTAAGATAAGTATCACTGTAAGTGGAGCGTTTGCAAAGATGCGCCATTGGGGATTAATTGAGCAACAACAAAAATCAAGTAGCATAACTCATAAAAAAACAAGTGGTATGTGGCGTATTACAGATAAAGGAATTGACTTTGTACTTATGAGAATTACAATTCCAAAATTTATTAAAACATACAATCAAAAGTTTTATGGTTTTGCCGACGTAGTAAACGACAAGGATAAGGATGTTAGTATCTCCAATACATTATCAACAAAATTTAATTACCAAGATTTATTAAAAAATTACGAATAGAAAATAAATTATGAATGAGCCTTTATTAAAAAAAGCGAATGAGATTATCGAAAAGCACGGTAGAATAACTATATTTAATAGCGTTAAGTTTAATTCGTATGATACTGCATTAAGAGCGTTGGTTGACTTTGCTAAGTTCTACGATAAATACGGACACGAAACAGAAGAAGAAAAACAAAATGACGGTAATAATTCAAATATGCCTAATTGTTGTATATGTAGAGAAAGTATAAAATGTTTGTGCTTTGAAAAATTTATATAATTAAAAAAATAAATGAAATTTGATTGGAAATACAGGTACGTAACAGGAGGAACTAAACCTGATAAAAATAAAAAATGGGCTTTAGACTTATTTGTTTTTTTAAGAATATATAAAAAAATGTCCAATTATAAAACACTGAATGGGTTGTATGGAAAATATATTCCTATTAAGATAGCTGTGATAAGATTAGGTAAAAATAAAAACTATAAATTTTATTCAAAGATAATCTCAGTTGATAATTATTTAGACGGATTAGTAGAGATAATTGTTTATTCAGACGATTTGAATGATTTGAAAAAAAGAATTGAAAACAATTACATAACTACACAAAAATTTTTCAATAATTGTAGATAATTAAATTAAAGTTTATGAGCATAAATATTATTTATACAGAAAAAAAACAGGATAAAGATTTACGAATTAAAAACATTTTGAAAGAGATGCACAATGCGTGTAAACAATTTGTACCATCTCCTGAAAATTTTAATTCAGTAAACAAAGGTGCAACTCCAATTCAATTCGGTTTAGTTTACCAAAAAGAAGATTATAGATTGAAAGATAAATTTATTATATCTTTAAGACAAGAGGTTGTTGAACGCACAAGATTTTTTTTAAATAATGAAAAAATAGTTAAAAAAATAATTATTAATAGTTCTGAATACCTTAAATGTAATTATCCATTCAAAAGCGATTCGTTTCTTATCATTGACCACAAAAAATTAGTTGATACAACACACAATGAGGAAGAATTGAGTGAAGTACAGTTTCTATTGAGGGGCATTAGCGTAACAAACAAAGCAAAAAGGGTATATTTGGTACACGTATTTCCATCTAATGCTAATGGAGATTCTGATGAAGCATACAGGGATTTTTCAATTAACTGTGATTTAATTTTCAAACTAAGTTAATTGTTTATGCCTGAAAAAAAAGATAATAATAATCCTGCTATTTATATTAAAGCCCGTGTATCATTTTTAATTGATATAGAGTGTGAAGATGATGAATCGTACAATGAATTGATTGATGATATTAAATTTTATTTTAAAGAAATTAAATCGGCTCACGTAAATGTTGTTCATGGAAAGATGTCAGCTTGGAAAGTATCAAAACAAAAAAAGGATGATGTAATTATAAAAGTAATTAAACAAAAAAACTAAAAAATAATTTTATGGGATTGAATTTAAAAAAACCTTTAGCATTTTTTGATTTGGAAACTACTGGTGTATCCGTTTCGAGTTCAAAAATAGTTTCAATATCTATTTTAAAATTGATGTCTGATGGAACTACAATAGGAAAGTCAACTTTAGTAAACCCTACTATACCTATTCCAAAAGAGGCTTCTGATGTTCATGGTATTACAGATGAAATGGTAGCTGATAAACCTACATTTAAACAAATCAGTAAATCGTTACTTGGGTTTTTTGATGGTTGTGATATTGCAGGGTATAATAGCAATTCGTTTGATAATCCATTACTTTATGAAGAATTTTTAAGATGTGAAATAATATTTCCAACACCTGATGTTAAGTCGGTTGACGTTCTTAATATTTTCAAGAAGATGGAATCTCGTACATTATCATACGCTTACAATTTTTATTGTGGAAAAACTTTAGAAGATGCTCACTCATCGGAAGCGGATACTCTTGCCTGTAAAGAAATATTCCTTGCACAAATAGAAAAATATCCCGAACTTATTGACAAGGAAGTTGAATTTTATGAGCAGTTTAGTAAAGCTGATAACCGTGTTGATTTCGCAGGAAAAATTTTGAAAGATGAAAACGGTGAATTACGGTACGGTTTTGGTAAGGCTAATGGTAAGAAAATAAGTGATGATACAGGTTTTGGTGGATGGATGTTGAATCAGGATTTTATCACTAACAATACAAAAAATATTATTAGGCATGAACTAAAGAGAATAATAGAAAGTAACGGTAATGGATTTAAAATATAAAAAAATCATGGAAACAAAAAATCAATTTAGAATTAATCATTATTTGTACTCTAAAATTAGAGCATACAAATACAATGGTATTACAGATAAGACCATGTACGCAAGAAAAATAGGACTTCTATCTAATGACTATTCGGAAGTTGTTATACAGGTTTTAAATGAAGAAACGTGGCGTAAAGAATATGACGAAATAGAATCATCAGAAAATATAATTACTTTCAATGAATTTAGAATTAATAAAGTAGAACTAGAAATGGAATCATTAAAACTTAAAGGTTATAAAAAATGCAGATATGTTACCGACGTAGTTAAAAATGAATTTTTAATTATTGCTGATAAATTTGAGTTTACAAAATTATCAACTAATCTCATTCACGAAAGTAAACTTAATGAAACTACTCAATACATTGATGATAATTATATTCCTTTGAGAATTGATTATGACCACTTAGCAAAAGTATTGGAAGCAAAATCAGAAATAGATTATGGCAATAAAGCAAATATTAATAATATAAAAACAAATAAAAAAGTTAAAAATAAATTTAAGTTTTCAAATTTATTTGATACTATTATAAGCAGTCTTTCATTAGACGGTATTTAACCATTAAATAAATTATATGCAGAAAGAAAATTATAATGAATTGAATAGTGATAAGTCAAACATCATGTGGGATTTACTATCTGACCAAAGAAAGTCAGAAGTAAATAAAATTATTACAGATACCATATCAAAATTTGAACAAAGTGGTAAAGTTGAAATAAATAAAATATATCCTTTTGAAATAACTCAGGGATTTGACCAAGATAAAAATGATGTTCAGTATATTTATCTTAGATGCGCTTTTAGGTTTAATGAAATACCTCCAAATATATTTATGCCTATTAATGGTATGCCCATTCCCAAAAACATAGTTGATGTTAGGGTATTAGATATAGAAGTATTCAAGGAAGATGAAATTTTTGATTGGCTCGACCACGTTAACCGAATTGAAAAAGAAAAAAACGAAAATAAAGAAAATCAATTATTTTACGAGGATAATATTTTCACAAAAGAAGAAGATATAAAACCTGATGAAAAAGACAATAAATATGATAATGAACATAAACCTATTATTAAAAATTTATTTAGTAAGGAAAGTATAAATCCAAAACAAACGAACATTAATAAACCGATTGAAAATAAAGAAGGAATAGAAGATAAAATATTCGGTTATCATAATTTTTCTGATTTAATAAATACAAATATGGGAAGCGCAACCACATTCAATAATAATATTGATTTTGGTGAACCACCTCACTTAATACCAAAGAAAGAATTATTTGATTTCTATTCAAAGAGTGAGCCTGATAAAAGTAATGCTGAATATTTATCTATTTTCAGAACGTATTCACGTAATATTGTTAATTTTACAATGCTAATATATTACAATCATAAGGATGATAGTGAGATGGGAGATAATCATGTTATGAAATTAATTCACGCTCTAAAAAATTTACAAAATAACTTTAGTAACTGTGATTTTTGGAAGTTCAGTAGATATGAACTAGGTCAACTCGGATTTATCAATTGGTCTGATGAAATACTTTTAATTCCTATATGGGCGTTCCCTGTAATATTAAAAAACTCTAAGGATAAAATAGTGTTTACTCCCACAAGAGAAGAAATTTTGATAAGGGATATTGATGTAAACGAAAATCCAATTGTTAAATTCGGATGCGTGTCTTATGGGTTCAAAATATCTTAAATAGATTAAATTACATTTTTACAAGTCAAAATTTATTAGTACTTTTGAATTAGTAAATTAAATACGGTCAAAAAAAATTATTATTATGTTAGCTTACGAAACAACCAAAGAAGAAAATGCGGTGGAGATATATTTTTGCGAACCTCTATCTCAAAAAAAAACTAAAAAGATGAATGATGAAATCTCGGATTTTTTCATATCATTCAGTACATCTGATGAAAGTAATATTGATGTTGATAAAGCAAGAAAAATGGTTTGGCATTACGCAGCACTCGAAAAGAGAATTGATTTGACAATGACTTACACAGCAGACAACAGAGTGAAATTATTTATTGTCATGTTGTGTGATAGTTCGATTGGTAAGGTTTTAATGTACGCTTACTATATGCAATACCTATGCAAAAAAAATAATGTGAAGCATATCAATTGGGAAAAATTCGGTAATTTATTTCCCGATGGATTTTTTACGGATGAAGATTTGAATAAGGCTTGGGAAGGTCAAAAGGTTTCAAGAAAAGGTGATGATGGGAAAATAAATACAGGAAGCGATAATTTACTTGAATATGGTGTAGCATCAAAATCATTAATATTTTAATAATCTAAAAAAAAATAAAAAAATGTCTAAAACAACAACAGCAAAAAAAGCAGCAGCAGAAAAAAAAGATAGAACCCCTCGTGGAGCGGAAATTTTATTGTACGAATTAGACCAAATAGGTGTGATTCCAAATTTCAACGTGCGTATTGATTATGGCGACATCAACGAACTTGCACGTAGTATAGAAGCTAATGGTATTAAACAACCGTTACGTGGACATCTTGATAAAATAGAAGGTAAGATTATGGTTACTGATGGACACCGTAGATTGAAGGCAATTCAATTATTGGCTAAAAAAGGAGTTAAAATCCGTGTACCTATTATATCTGATGCCCGTGAGAGTGAAGAACAACGTGTACTTAATATGCTAATACTTAATGAGGGTAAAAAATTAAACCCTGTTGAGGAATCGGAAGTAATTAACCGTTTATCTAATTACGGTTATCCCGAAGATGAAATCCGTGATAAAACAGGATTTACAAAAGTTTACATCTGCAATCTAAAATTATTAAATGCTTCTCCTAAAAAAGTAAAGGATTTGATATTAAAAAATATTGTTTCCGCTACTCTTGCTATGCAAATATTTCGTGAAGAAAAAGATTACACAAAAGCTCAGGAATTAATTGAGAACACAATCATCAGCAAAGGATATGATGAAGAAGGTAACAAGAAAAAAATTACTCAAAAGGATTTGAATAAACACAAAGGAAAAACAAACAGTTATTCTGCATTGAAAAAAGTGTTTAAGAAATTCGGTAAAAACCAATTAACTCCACGTCAGGATAAAATTGATTTATTTAATTTTATGAAACAAGTTAATGATGGTGAATTAAGTTTGGAAACATTACAGGCAGAGTTATTTGAACCTGTCATTGATGATAAATTACCACAAACAAATCCAAATCAAATGATAATTCCTGTTGAGGATGAAAAGCACGAACACGAACAAGTCTAAACTGAAAAGTTTAGGTTTTTTTGATTTTTATTTTTTTAGTTTTTTTTAAACGATTAATTATGTTGGTAACATACAAAATATTTTTAAATAATAATACAGCTTGTATTAAACTACTTAATTGGATTTTAAACGACTATAATAATGAAAATCAGTCAATTGAATATTCCCACTTTAATGATATAATTAATAAACATTACCCTTACGGGTTGGGATTGAAAGAATTAATGACCTATTTCTCTAACAGAGGTGTGTCAATTGGTTTTTGCCCAGTTAATCTTAAAGGGGATTGGAGAGCCATCGGTGTTAGTGATACAAATGTAATTATCTGTAATGACTTGAATAGTGGTCAGGAGGCATACGAAAAAAGTATTGAATACGGGTTTGAACTTATAGAACAACAATTACCTTAATTAAGTTATTAACAAAAACGTAATTTAACTTAACATAAAAACAGGTCAGAATAAACAACCTTAAATGTTTATTAAATTGGGTTCAAATATATTATATTTGTTATCCCACAATAATTAAAGTAAAACAAAATATATGTCGGATATTAAAAAGAAATCAAAACCAAAGAAGAACGAAAACGCAACTCAATTTAAAGTTTGGTGTATTACAATTGGTATCGAACAAAAAGATATAAGACGAGATACTAAATTATCAATTGGCTGCATACATTCCACTTGGAATTTAGGAAAGGCAAGTCCAAGTACAATCAAATTATTATCGTTGGTTTATAAGATGGACGAAACTAAATTGAAAAGGATGATTAATACTTTTGTTAGCAGAAGTAAAAAAAATGTATAATAAAAAAATGCCGATTCATATTAATATTAAATGGCAAAGAAGAATAAAAATATAAAACCTACCAATAAAAAAATTGTGGCTGATAAAAAATCAGTTAAAAAGCAGGTTAATAAATCTTCAAAATCCAATAAATCGGTTCAAAAAAAAACTCCTTCAAAAAAAATTAATAGTAAAAAACCTAATAAGGTAACTAAAAAAAAAACACCTTCAACCAAAAAGAAAGACGAAAGAAGTAAGGTAAAAAAAGGTGCAGGTTTTTCTTCAAACAATTTCAACTACATACGTTCTTTAGTTTGGCGTGAATATGGCTTAGATTATGTAAGTTATTTTGACCCGAAGTTTATTAATATCGTAAAGGCTGTTTACAATGAATGTAAATCAGCAGGTCAGGAATGTACAGACAAACAAATATTATTATTCTATGATGATATTTTAGAAAATCCAAAACGTGATTTTCCTTACATTGATGATGACCTTTACACAAACGCAATTCCTTACTATCAATTATTAGATGTTGAGTTTGCTCAGTTCCCTGCTTACTTATGGATTTTTAGTCCAATGATTATGCCACCACCATCTGAATTTATAATTACGAGTTACGTAAACAATAAAGACGGTAGCGGTGACAAAGGATATAGAAAATATTTCAAAGAGTTTGTAGATTGGGCAAATGAAGCTATGCGTAACCAATATGGTAGCGAAATTAATTCGGATGATATTGATATTTTTATCAAATTCACAATGCCTGAATATATTGAAAGTAAACAAAGATGGGAAACTGAAATATTTATTTGTAATGCTGACGGTGAACGTGAATCATTTGGATTTACACCTAAAGGTAGAATGGAAGGACATGATGTAGATGTAGAGTTTGAAATACCAACAGAAAAGGAAACGCCTATTGAAACTGAAAAAATACCACCACCTTTGGAAGAAAAACAAAAATCAGTAGAAGAACTTAAAGTTGAAAAACGAAAAAACGAAAATTTATTTAACGCATTAATAAAAATGAAAAAGAAAAAAGAAGAACTTGAAAGGAATTTAAAAACTAAATCTAAAAGAAAAATAAAAGTTCAGCGTAGTAAAGTTGATATTCAAAAACAAAAACAGGGTGAATTAAAAAGACTTATTGAAATTAAAAAAGAAATTGAAAAGAATATTAGACTGTACATGAAACTTAAAGACAAAAAACGTTTGAATAAGACTTTAATTGAATTAGATAAATTAATGTTGAAAATTAAAAAATTATCATAATGGAATTTAAATACGAAAAATTACCTGAAATATTTGAAGGAATACGAAAAAGTACTTCATTAATGGGAACTAAATATATTGTTTCGGAAGCAAGAGGTGATGTTGCCGAAATTAATTATTTAGGTAACGGTGAATGGAGAATATTCATTGATAACTTTCCTAATCAAAAGAAATTTTACACTTACAATTTTCCAATTGATTCAACCGAACAATTTATTCAGGACATGAAACGCATTGGTTTAAATTTGAAATTGATATAGTTTTATGCGTAAGATTGATAAAAAAAAATTAAATAAGTACGTTGAATCATTACAAAGACAAAGGCGAACATTTTTCGTTGAAGGTAAAAGAAAAGTAAGCGGTATAGTCATAAATGGTAAAACCACCATTCTTAATAAAGAAAAAAAGAAGGTAAAGAGTAATAAAAACCATAGAGAGGTACTTAATTTATATGCACAGGTCGCTAAAAGCGTTAATCAATATATTATTAATAATGGATTAGTAGTTCCAAAAGTTCGTAGTAAACATAACTCTACTTACACCAATAGAAAACTTTATAAAGATATGGCAGACGGTGAGAGATTTTACTATGTAGATATTTCACATTGCTTTTGGCGAATCGCTTTCCTTAAAAAATATATCACTTCAAAATTATATGAAGACGTTTTAAATAAAGAAGAATTTAAACTATATCGTAACATGGCTTTATCTATGATTATTGCTCCAAAGTGGCGTGAATATTATGTATTGGGTGAATACATGGGCAAAATAACCGAATGGAAAGAGTTTCATCAAAGGATTTACGATAATATCAGATTAACAGCCTATAATCTAATGGGGGATATTATGGCTGAAATTAACCGATACTGCATCGCATACCGTACAGATGGTATAATGATAACCGATAACCCTAAAGTCCTTAAACGGGTGCAGGAATTTATTACAAAAAAAGGGTTTTCACATAAACTAACAGAGTGCTATAAGATAGACGAGTTATTTTACCAATACGGGGACGGGGACAAGAAAAAACGTATGTAGGACTAAAACACCCTAAAACGGCTATTTTTTGATACGTTTTGATTAAAATAGTGTTAAAAATATGACAAATCCAAATTTTTAACATTTAATTTAACAATTTTAATATACTGATTTATAGTATTTTAGCTATTAACAACATAATTGTTCAAAACTACAACTTACAAAAATGTAATCATACACGAACTGTCCTTATATTTGTATCAGTAAAACGAAGTTCTTTGAATAGCCTGACCAAACGATATGACAACTGAGTATATTTGTAGTTAGGGTTTCTCCCAAAGAGAGGGAAAAAATGAGGTGGTAAATAACCCACTTAATTGTAAAGCGGAAGCAGAGCAATTAGGTTTCAAATCACCTACCAATTTAAGTGTACACAAAGATTGGTTTCATTGAAAAAGCGATATTAAGAGAGGGATTTCTTAATATGACTGAAAAAAGCGAATTACAAAGTATTAAATAATACTGCGAGAATCCGAGTTTACGGTCTGAGTAACAAGTAAAGTTAAGTTTCGAGAAAAATTTAACCGAGATGCGAAAAGAACTACTAATTAACAGGTCAACAGCAAAAGTTGACTACCTGAAATGATTAGTCGAAATACAAAAACGTAAATAGCATCGGGGAGCAGACAATAAAAATACTTTGTAACCAAACATTAGTTTGGAAGTGCAGAACGCAACTGCAAAGTGAGTGAATCAAATTTAATCAATAACTCGTGGGTGGGTGAGATTTAATAGTGATAATAACCTTGCGTAATTCAAACGAAAGTTTGAGTTATTAATCCAAAAAGCAAATCAAAAAAAATATAGGTGGCGCAATGCACCTCTTAAAAAAATTGCCGTCCGTATGTACCGATAAAATACTTCGGTCATGCAGATAACAAATTACAAAATGACTTACAAGTTAGTGTTTACTGTTAAGAGGAAGATTTAAACACATATTAAAATCTCTATTTCGTCCAAAGGCGAAAAAACAATTTTGATGGGGTTGGTAGTTAAATCTACCAACTTAAAAACCATAGAGGTAAAATAATAGTTAGTCAACAATTAAAATCAAATCCCGAAAGGGTAAAAAAAATGGTAATGAAAACAATTAGTCAATTAAACAGATTCTCAGTAGAGAATAATTATTCAAAAAATGATTCTGAAACAAAAACATTTTCAACATTAGAAGAAGCTGAGGTTTCTTATAAAAGTATTTCAGAAAATATTATTTCAGAAACTAACGCACTCGAAGATAGTCATTGGAGGAATAATACAGAAGGTTTATCTGTTGTTTTAAAAAAATTAAATTCATTACCCAAAAATGATTTAAACGAAATTATTAACGCTGAAACCGAAGAAGAACAAAAGGAATTATTTTCTAAAGCTATTTTCGACTATTCCGAAATAATTAAAAATAAATTTACTTTTTTGTCAGACGAATGGGATGAAGTAAATGACACATTTATCATAAAAGAAATTGAAACTACAACACCTATTTACTCAACAATGCCATTCTCAAAAGAATGTGTTAACCTCGATTCTAACGAGATTGTAATAAGAATAGGTGTTATAGGATAACATCTTATAAAAAAATAATAGTTAGTCAATAATTAAAATCAAATCCCGAAAGGGTAATTCAAATGGGACAAAAAATTTCAACTAAATCAGCAATGCAATGTGCAATTGATGATATGAAAAATTCGTTTTCTAAAAGCGAAGCATCTTGTTTATCGTTATTAACGAAAACAGCAAAATCACTTCCCTTCGGTTCTACGAAGGAAGTACTCTTAACATTGAGTTTCCCGAACAAAATCAATTTTTATTAAACAAATCAGTTAGTCAACAAATAAAATAAATAATCATGGCAAAAATAAAAAAAATAAAAAAACTAAAAAAAACAATTCGTCAATTTTTTGATAAAGATGAAAATAGAATTATAATAGAAAGCACAGATAAAAGAATTGGTATTTCTATAAAACTAATATCAGAAAAAAAACGTAGAAATATTGGTTACATTACAAAAAGCACCCGAACATTATTTGTAAAAAGAGAAAGGTCAAAACACTTGCATTGGATGTCAAATAGCTACGGATTCAACTATCATTTAATTAAAGAAGCCAAACAGTTTGATTTGGTGAGCCTTTCAGATGAATTTTCTGATTATAACATACCGAGAACTTACATTTTAGAAAACGGAAAAATACTTTTTTTTAAACAACAAGGGTTTGAACTTCAAACTTTTGTTACTCTTAATGAAATGGAGCAGTTTAAAATACCCAACAAAGAAAACAGAAGGTTTTAATTATAATATTAGCGGTTGTGGAATAAGGACAATCCCCACGTAGAAATACAAGTACGCCAATAATTGATTTATAACATCACATCTTACAAACAAAAATAAATCTCAAAAAAAAAAATCATGGCAAAATTAAACAAACACAACTCAGTAAAACAGGCTGTTAAAGAAACTCCTTTTGGTAAAGTAAAAATGAAAGATATGATGTCCGCTTTAAAAGCAGCGAAACATCACTTCGGTTTCAATCTAAGTACACCTAACGGAATGGTTGGTGCTTTGAGGTATGTAAATATTTCAAGGGTTAGGAACTAACTAAAAAAATTAATCAAATCGGGTTACAAATCTAAGATAGTTTATTTAATAAAACACAACAAAATTTATTAACCAATATAATAATATGAACACATACTTAATAGTTTCAGCAATAGTACTCATTATGCTTTCATTAATTTGGAGCAAAGAAAAAATTTTGAATTGGTTAATTAAAGTGTTCCTTTTCCTTCTTGGTTTATGCGGGTTGTTTTTTTGGTTAATACAAATAGGTTATATATTAAACATTAATACATGAGAGAACAAGGATATTATTGGATAAAGTGGAATAATAGCAGCGAATGGGAAATAGTAATATACGACCATAATACTGACAGGTTCAAAACCACTAACGGTTCATGGATGCAACCAAGTGATGTACATGAGATTGATGAAAAAAGAATCACACGGGAAAAATAAACAAAAACTAAAAAAATGAACACAGCAAAACAAAATACGCTCTGTTACCATTCACGAATTATTAATTATTAAACAAATATAAAAATGGAAAAGTATTCTAAAAAACAATTTAAAGAGTTCACTCATAGATTTATTGTCAAAATGAAAATTGATGATGATTGGCGAAATGACACAAATGTTACTATTTATTCAAATTCAGATAGCTATCAAAAGTTAGATGATTTTATCAATGAAAAAAAATCTGAAAAGGTGGTGTCATTCGAGATTATTCATAGAGTATCAAAAGAACAAGATGAAATGTCGTCTAAATTTATTGATGAAGTTTTGGGTAGTCTTTAAACTTACCGCTAACTTCCTAATTAGCTGATATACTAAGTGAACTACTCCGAGCCTAAAGGCATCTACCATATTAGTAGGCGATAATTACTTCGCAGTACGGTAGAATGAAGCATACAAACCGTAGGGTTATAAATGAAAGCGGTTTTTTAAAACATAAAAAAAATTGGTCAATAATTTTAAACTAAAAAAAATGAGTAATCTTAAATTAAAAAGCATTAAACCGAAGCCTGAAATGTTTTACGACATAAAAAAACTTTCGTTAGCAAACGAAAAGTATAACAGGTTATTTACTGTTCGTCATTTTGATACGGATAAAGTAAACAAGGTAATTGTTTTATTGATAAATAAACTATCATCCGAAAAACCTGAAATTGGCGACAAGGTAATTTTAGAAGGTTACAGTAAATCGGGTAAAGATGGTATTGTTTACAGAAATGGTCATATCGAATCATTAAGCTATGGTGATACAGGTAAATTAAACGTATGTACTTCTCCTGATACACCTCATATAAGAGAGGGCGGTAAAACTTCAACAAGTGGAGGTTATTGGGTTAATATTGAGCATGATAAATTATCATTTGTCGGTTACGATTCAAAACAGTTTTGGACTTGGGGATTTGAAGGACAAAAAGGTGATGCTGCTTTATATTTTAAAGCACCCGTTAAAGTTTGGGAGTACAAAGACTACGATGTTAAAAAAAATAATTTAATTAATCATTAACTTGAATAAACTTTAGTCAGTTTTTAAATTGCAATTTGACATGAACTACGAGCAAATACAAGGCTTTATAAAGGATATGGTGGAAGAACATCTTAATATGAAGGGGGTAACACATTAGAAAATAACAATAATTTTAAAAACATAAAAAAATGAGTAACGAAGAAAACAAAAAAAGATTAACCGATTTAGAAAATAAGGTTAGCGAATTAAGAAAATTAATTGAAGCTGAAAATCTAATATCTAAAAAAACAAAAGAAGAAGTTTTTTTGGAAATGATTAACGGGCTTACAATTGATACCGAAACATTTAAAAAAGAACGTCCTGATTCTAAGTTTTTTATTAAAGATAAAAAATGTTTTTTAGAATTAGAAAATTCGACTTTATGGTGCGATTATATTAATATTTGGTCAGTTTATGAATCATTTGGCATGAATTACGAGCAAATACAAGACTTTATAAAGTCAATGGTGGAAGAACATCTTAATATGAAGGGGGTAACACCAATACAGATGCTGTTAGTTCAGTCAACGGTGGTGGAAGAACATCTTAATATGAAGGTGGTAACACATTAGAAAATAACAAGAATTTCAAAAATAAAAAAATGAGCAACGAAGAAAACAAAAAAAGATTAACCGAATTAGAAAATAAGGTTAGCG
>Ga0163151_10000461_pt1 | contig 71543 bp, 62 predicted proteins | sample OliLakLV19MP5IB2_FD_145596 | JGI IMG/M metagenome (GOLD analysis project Ga0163151, IMG submission 145596) | Freshwater microbial mat bacterial communities from Lake Vanda, McMurdo Dry Valleys, Antarctica - Oligotrophic Lake LV.19.MP5.IB-2 | ecosystem: Environmental > Aquatic > Freshwater >... | reverse complement strand
CACGACCGCGTCGGAAGCGGTTCCCGACACGGTCGTGATCGAGCTGATCGGCGTGATGTTCGGCAGCGTCACCGAGGTCACGGGCACCGCATTGTCGTAGAAGAACGAGCCCTCGAGACCGACGAAATTGACCTGCACGTTGCCGGCGAGGTCGGTGGAGCGGCTGCGAACGGCGAACGTGCGCACGTCAAGCTTGGCGGTCATGGCCGGATCATTAAACGTCCAGTTGACCGTTCCCGACACGCCCGACGCGTTGTTGAACGCCGTGACCCAGTTGTCGCCCGAAACGAAGTCCGTGCCGTTCCACGTCACGTTGGCCGACTTCTCAATCTGCACTTCCACTTTGGTGATCTTTCCCCCCTGCCGGGCCGAAACGTCGATCGCCGTGCCGGAGATGGTCGGCTCCGTATTGATGTTTTTCCCGAGCAGCGGGTAGGAAATGGCCGACGTGGGCGTTTCCGTGTCCCACAGCACCGTGACCGTGGACGTCACCACTTCGAGGTTGCCGGCGTTGTCCTGCGCCCACGCCGTGAACTGATAGGTGGTACCGGAGGTCAGGTGCCAGTTTGCGGTGCCGAGGGTCGAGAACTGCCCGCCGTGCTCCCACGTCGGGTTGGTGAACGACAGCGGAAAGAGATCGGTGGAAGACACAGTCCAGGTGGAGCCGTCCCACGTGAAGTTATCGGGCATGCGGCGGATGCGCATGTGGATATTGGACTGCGTGACGCCCGACGCGCCCGGGTCGAGAGACGTTCCCTGGAAGGTCTGCATCACGGAAAGGGCCTTGGTTTCGGCCCCGGTGGCCGGCGCCGAGATCGTGGTGTTGGGATTTTCGGTGTCGTAGGTGAACACCTTATTAGTAAGGACGAGGATGTTGCCCGCCAGATCCACGGCCCGCGCTTCCACGGTGTAGGTGCGGCCACTGTTCCAGACAACGGCGGTCGAGACACCCACCTGGAAGGTGATCGATGACGTGTACGTGGCGATCGTGTTGGCGCGGGACCAGGTGTTCTGCACCGTGGCGGAGTTGCTCCACTGGCCGACGCCACCCCCGCCCACATTCTCCTGATCCCAATAAGGAGAGGCGCCGTTCCGGGTCAAACGATATTCGACCCGGGCGATGCCGGAATGGAGGTCGTTTGCGGTGCCCGAAACAACAGGAAGCGTCTTGATCGCCGTGGCCACGGGAACGACGATGGCGCCGGCATTGGGCACCACCTGGTCGATCCGGAAGTAGCCGGTCACCGAGGGCACCACCGACGTGCCAATGGAGTTGGCTGCCATGTCTTCCGCGTAAATGTCCACGCCGTAGGTTCCGCCGTCGTCCCACGGCTTACCGCCTGTCGTCAGGGCAGTGCCGGTGGACCAGACCGAGGAAAAAACGTCGGTGGCGTAGTAAGCCGTGGCCGGGTCGGCGTAAACCTGGAAAACCTGGGTGGCCGGGTTCAGGTACTGATTCGAACCCACGCCGCCGATGATCTTGTTCACGCGCGTGTAGGTACGGCCGTAGCGCGTGAGGGTGGAGAGATCGTTGACGTTGTCAGTGAAGGTGCCGGCGAAAGACGTCAGGGCGTTCACCCAGGTCGCCGTGCTGACGTTCGCTCCGATAAGGCTGGGCGTGGTTAACGTCAGCGCCGACGGCGCGGCGGAGTCAAAATAGAAAAGAGAGATGGCGGCGGGGTCGCGCGTCTGCGCCAACCAGTCGGCGGTGATGATTCTCGCTCGGTACAGTCGCCCATTGCTAAGCGTCGGAACGTAAGGCGACGTCGCCGGGTCCGCCCCGGTGGTGGATTTCTCGATGATCCAGTTCGTCGTCACTTCACGCGCCGTCAGCGGATGCTTGGGGCCGGGGGGGCTGGGTGACTTCACCACGTAAAAGTCCGTGGTGCCCGTCTGCCAGGCGCTTCCCGTCCAGTACTGGTCGTTGCCGTTTCCAATGATGTTATCGACTGAGTCGATGATCTCCATGCGAACCGATTTGACGCCCGAGCCATTGACGGGGGTGCGCGCGTCGGAAGCCGAGCCGGTGAAATTCGAGCTGTTGCTGTTCGTTGCCGTGTTGGAGACCGGGTAGTCGATGCCGCCGGTCGGCGCGAACTGGTCGACGACGATCGTCGTCGGTGATCCGTTGAGTCCCGTTCCCGAGTCGCTGGTGATGCCGCGGACATACATGGAGTACTGGGTCCCGTCGGTTAGCTTCGTTCCCGTGAAACGGTTTTCCGTCCAGGCGGTGGTGCCGGAGGCCGTGGGGAACCAGGTCTCGGTGGTCGACCAGTCGTTCGGCGGAGACTGGTTGGGGTCGAAGTATTTGAGGTCCGTCGCGCGCACGATCTGCATCTCCGGGCTTGAAACGGTGGCGGGCGAACCCGCGGTGCGCGTCGAGGTGCCGACCAGGGAGAGAACCGACGAAGAATAATTGACGCTGTCCACGGTGGTGTACGTGGGCGATACGGTCGTGAGCACGGCCTGCGGAGCGGTCACGGTAAAGGCATTGGAAAAAGTGGCGCTTTCGCGGGCGTCGGGGTTCACCACCTGCAGTTTGTAGACACCGCCAGCCACCGTGTCGCGCACTTCCAGGCTGACGCGGATGCTCGTGGATGTGACGACCGTCACGCTGGCAACGGCGATGTCCGTCACTTCAGCGTTGTTTGAGTCAAAGAAAGAAACGCCGGGCGTTGAGATGAAACCGGTGCCGCCGATCGTGAACGTGTACGACACTTCTTCGGGAGGGTCCGGCGGCGTGTCCGCCGTGCCCGCCTGGAGACCGACGGACCGCGGGGTCACCGTGCTCACGGTGGGATTCGCGTTCGTTGAGGTCGGGATGCGCGCGAACATCACGCTGGCGCCCTGGGTGTACATCACCGCCAGCGGATCGGGAGACTGGGTGTACTGATCCGTGATCGGATTAACGCCGTTGGTTACCCAGTTTCTCGTGATGGCAAACTCGGTCGACAGGGTGGCGGTCGCGGGACCGATACAATAATTAAGGTTACCGTCCGTGGAAACGTAGACGATGTAGACGTTGTAACTGTTGCCGCCGCCTGAGGCCTGAACAAGAGAAATGCTGGGTTGCTTATACGGGGTTCCGATGGCGGCTCCGGAGTTATCGAGGGTTAAAGCGGTCGTGTAAGCATTCGCTGCGGTGCGACGTCGATACATCAGGGCGCCGGCGTTGTCCAGGTAGGCGATGTGAACCACGCCAGGGCTGGAAGGATTGTCGATCGCCGTATGAGAGTCCCCGAGAGCTGGGTATGTGTTCAGGTCAAAGCTGGTCGAAGCGCTGTTGGTCTCCGCGCTGCCGTCGCCGGTGGAATTTCCGGCCGCCGGGAGGACGCCAAACGCAATTGTGGTCTCGACTCCAGCGTTCGAGTGTTGCCCCACCAGGGCAGTGCCGGCGTTCAAAGGAACGACAAGGGGATACGTCGGAATGCCGATGTCGACAGAACCCGCGTTGCTGTACATTTCGTCCACGCCGCTGTCGGTGGGCGTCTGAAGGTTGTCGTCGGTCACAATCGCGACAAAGCCGGTGTCCGATGATGCGTCTCGCAATCCCGAAGCCACAATATGAACCTTGTCGCTGGCGCCGTTTTCGGCGAAGGCGATACTCGCGCTGCGACCGCCGAACACGTCCGACTGGCCGTCGTTAACGTAGTTGCTTTCGGCGGACAGGCTCTGGATGCTCGTCCACGTGATCGTTCCGTCGACATTCAGCGTTCCGTATCGGGCGTAGAGAGGGGTTTGAGGCGGCGTGGCGGAGTCGGGATCCGTATCGACGGAGTCGGTCGCGACAGCGTAAACGCGGCTCGACGCCTCGACATGCCAGATCGATCCGTTCGCGGAAGCGAAGCGGCTATTGGGAATCGAGGCGTCGGGAAAAACCTGCGGCGTCGCGGCCTGAGTGAAGGTGACGCCGTCTGAGGAATACGCCCACACAAACTTGTTATTGGCGTCGGTGAAGAACGTGTAGTAGTAACCGGTTCCCTTGTGGAAGAAAGTCGCTCGGCGAGACGACGGGTCGGTGGCGCCGTCCGCGACCGTGACGCTGGTGCCGGCCCAAAGCTGAGAAGCGCCACCCAGCGCAATTGACGCAACTAAAGCGGTTGAACGAACTAAACCCACAAACGAGAAAGCTCGCGCCCAGGCAAGAGAAGCCCGGCCGCGCACGCGCGCGAAAGCGACGATCTGGCCAGTGTTCGTTTGCGAGTTTTTCACTGCGTTCCTTCGTTGTCTCTTACCGTTCTGAATTCAGTAACTGGGCAAGCCCGTCTTCACGTCGGAATCGGAAGTTGATGTCGATCCAGTGGGCCGGGGACGGAGACAGACGAAGGTCAGCAAAGGAGGCGGGTAGAAGAAATGAGCAGGAAGGCGAGGGACGGAAATTGGTTGGCGGAGGCGTGCAGCGCCGAGTCGAGCGCGGGCGTCCGAACCTTGAGGGCGACGCGAGGCGGAAGCGCGAGCCGAACGCCGCGACCAGCCGTCGTCCAGAAGAAGCGTTCGGCGGCGTCGTGCACGCGACCCATCCAGTCGGAGAACGCGTCGACTTCGCGACTCATCAATTCCAGAAAGGCGCGGCGGAGCGGCGTCAGATTTTCGATGAGCAGGACGTTGAGATTCTGGTTGAGGACGTCTTCAAAACGGCGAATGACCTGGGCACGCGCCGCGACGGGCTGGCTATTCTCATCGCGCACGTCAAGGTCGCTGAAGTCGATGTTCTGCGCAGGAAGATTCAGGCTCAGGCGGATCGGGAGGTTGGGAATCGGCGCGGCCACGAGGAGACCCGCTCCCCATGACACGAAAAAAACCGCGCTAACAATTCCCCGAAAGTTTTTCATTGGATGCCGCCACTCGCGACCACCCAAATGTAAGGGAATTGCTTTTAACTACAAGTGAAATTCTAAAGATTTTTGAATGACAGGAAGGGCGGGGACCCGCGAGAAATCAGCACGATTTTACGTTTGTTGACGAAAAAAACGTCATTCGAAAGGAGTTCTCCGTCGGAATCAGTTGTTAACTGCGCGTTCGGCGGCCAAAACCGTGTTCCGCAACAACATCGCCACGGTCATGGCGCCGACCCCTCCCGGGACCGGTGTGATCCACGAAGCGACGGACTCGACGGTCTTGAAATCGACGTCGCCGCGGAGACCGGCTTCGGTCCGGGAAATGCCAACGTCGATGACCACCGCGCCCGGCTTAACCATGTCTTTCTTGATGAACTCGGGTTGACCCAGCGCCGCGACCAGAATGTCGGCTGATCGACAGACAGCCGCCAGGTCCTTTGTACGGGAGTGAGCAACAGTCACAGTGGCATCCAGGCTTAGAAGTAACTGATAAACAGGCTTTCCCACCAATGTCGATCGGCCGACCACGACCGCGTTTTGACCGGCCACCGGAATTTTCTCCCGCAGCAACATATGGATGACGCCGGCCGGCGTGCAGGGCAGCGGCACGCCGGACAACTCGATCTCCTTCCAGCTTTTGAGCCGCCCGATGAGGCCCTGATTCATGGGGTGAAGGCCGTCGGCGTCCTTCGCCGGCAGGACAGCATGAATGATCGGCTCGGGATCGAGGTGCTTGGGAAGGGGCAACTGGACGATGATGCCGTGGACCGCCGGGTCCGCGTTCAGATCCATCACGACCTTGAGAAGCTCTGCCTGGGAAACGTTGGCGGGAAGAGGACGATGAATGGAGGCGAGGCCGTTCTCCACGCACTTCTTGAGCTTCTGGCCGACATACACGTGCGAAGCGGGGTCATCGCCGACCAGCACGGTGGCCAGGCCCGGAACGATGTTTCGCTTCTTCAACTCAGCTGCGCGCGCCGCAACATCCGCGAAAACTTCCGCGGCGATTTTCTTTCCATCCAGAATACGGCCCATGGTCACCTCACCCGTGGTCACTTCCGCGAAAGCGGGAGTCCAGATTCAACTCCCAGAAGATACCAATATCTGGATTCCCGCCTGCGCGGGAATGACGTTCATTTGGGAACGAGCATCGTCAACGCCCGCGGCATCAACTTGAAAAAAATCTCTCCGACGCCGCCCGCCGAGGCGGACTCTCCGTCGGCCTGCGGATAAAGCGCGCCCGGCGTCCGCACGCGAATGGAGGTGCCGGACACCGAGAGCAAACCGCCATTCTCCAGCGGATGGCCGGAGCGCCCGCGAAAAAAAGACCACAGGATCTTCAGGCGGAACTGGTCCTGAAGAAAAAATCCGTTCAGGCGGCCGTCATCGGGGAGGACGTCTTTCGAGAAGTGAAGCCCCCCTCCGAAGTAGGGGGCGTTGCAGACGATGGCGAGCAGGCCCTTGATGTTCAAGCGGCTGACCTGTTCGTCATCGCGCGTCTCGATCTGCAGTGCCTGAGCCTCGAGGCGAAAGATGTCCAAAATTGGGCTCGGCCTCTTTTCGCGCCGCGCGTCCGGGCGGCGACCGAACCCGGCATTATTGACGAACACGCGTTTCCCCTCGGCATGCTCCACCAGCCCCAGATCGTAGCGACGCTCCAGCGGGTTCAGGGCGGCGCTCGTCACGGCGTCCCATAAAGGCGTTCTGATCTTGCGGGCGAAATCGTTACAGGTGCCGGCGGGAACAAGCACGAGCCGGACTTTGTCAAGTGCGCCCAGTTCATGCAGCGCCTGGACGGCGCGGCTCAGCGTTCCATCGCCGCCCCAGATCGCGAGGTCGCGGCGGCCCTCGTTGACCGCCCAGGCCATGACGGTCTCCAGGTGAGTGGGATGGCTGCCCCGGTCGATCCAGACGCGCGGCCACGACTGCTTCTCCATGAAATCGGCCACGGCGGCGCGGCGAACCGCGCTTGGATTCAAGACATGAAAAAGGTCATCCCACCCGGGCGGCACGAAACCTCTTATAGGCATTCTCGACGGCTTTCCACACCAGTTCGGGCCGTTCCGCCAGAACGGTGTCCAGGATTTCACCGCCATCGTAGCTCCAGGCCGCGATGTGGGAGATGCCCTCCTTCACAGCCGCTTCGATGGCCCGTTCGATCTCACTCTCCGTGCCGGCAGGAAGCCGCATGGCCTGAATCCAGACCTGAGAATCCTTGCCATGAGGTTTGGAGTGGTCGAGAACGTATCGTGAGAACTCCGTGAGACGCTCATACGGATCCTGCCGGCCGCGCCAGCGCCAGTAAGGATCGCATCCAAAAATATCCAGGTCCTTGAGCGCGGCGGCCTCGGCCCAGAGGCGGTCGTACTCGGGAATTCCCTTGTAGGCGTAGAGGCACATCGCGTTGCGAAGGCCCTTCGATTTCGCAAAGGCCATGATTTCCGTGAGAAAATCCTTCATGGTATCGCGGCGGAACTCGCGCGTGGTGTCGTTCAACTTGGGCGGCTGCGTCTGACCGTAGCGGCGGCGATAGACCTGCTGACAGATGTCGCACACGCAGGAGAAAACCCCCTCCATTTCCGAAGCGAAATCGAACGCCACGTGCGGCTCGTCCCAGAACACGACCTGCGCGCCCATGTCGCGGACGGTCAAAATCCACTCTTTCACGAATGAGCGCCACTCGGGCCGGTTGAGGCAGGCGCTGGGGACCAGCTTTCCATTCGACATTGTCTGCCAGGAATCCCGATGAGTGGTAAGAAATGAAGACAATGCTTCACCGCCGAACACGCCCCCCAGCCCCCATGGATCGGCCCATACTTCCAGGTTCCGGCGACGGCTCTCCTCGAAAATCTTCGCCAGCACCGCTTTATGAAAATTAAGGTCGCCCTCGCTCACCGTGTGGACGATGTAATCGCAACTCTCCGCGATGCGCGCAAGGTCTTCGCGGGCATGCGATAGAAAGCGATTGCCGAAATAGGAGACGCCGAACTGGGTCATCTAAAGTTGGTGAACTGGATGGGGATGTCGTAGTTCCCCTGTTTCAGGATGGACATGGCCTGCTGAAGGCCGTCCTTGGATTTCGAAGTGACACGAACCTGTTCATCCTGGATCGACGCCGTGACCTTCAACTTGGCTTTCTTGATGTCGGCGACCATCTCCTTGGCCTTGTCGGTGGCGATGCCTTGCTTGATCTTCGCCACTTGCCGCACGGTGGCGCCAAGCGCCGTCTCCAGTTTCTGAAGGTCGATGGCCTTCTGATCAATGGAGCGTTTGGCCATCCGGCTGCGAAGAATATCGATGACGCTTTTCAGCTTTCCCTCGTCGTCGGAAACAATCGTGATGTTCCCCTCTTTCTTGTCGAGGGTGAATTTAGAAATGCTTCCGCGGAAATCGAAGCGGACCTCGAGCTCTTTGTTGGCGGCGTTCACCACGTCATCCATCACCTGCATGTCCACCTTGGAAACGACATCGAACGAAAAATCGTCAGCCATGACTCCCCTCTCCTCTTACTACGGTTATTTCTTCGCTTCGTCGATTCCCCGGTTGGCCAATTTATCGGCCATCTGGAGCCGCGGATGCTCGCGGGGAACGTTGTGAAAAGACGCGTGGCGGAAGCGCTTGATGCGCTCCTTCACTTCGGCCAGGAAGCCGGCCATTTTCTCTGATTTCACCTGGTAACGGCCGATAATCTGCCGGACCACGAGTTCGCTGTCGAGGTAGCACTCCACGGTGTCCTGCGTGATCTCATAGGCGCGGTCAAGCGCGAGCAGGAGCGCCCGGTATTCCGCCTCGTTGTTGGTGGTCTGGCCGATGTAACGGCAGTCCTGAACGAGCTTATCGCCCGCCTCGTTGAAAATGAGAACGCCAATGCCGGCATGGCCGGGGTTGCCGCGGGAAGCGCCGTCGGTGAAGGTGATGACTTTGGCGGTTTTACCGGGGCTGGCCGGCGTTGGGGCCGGGGTGGACCCCGCGCTCTTACGTTTCGCCAGTTCCCCCTCGATGGCCGAGCGCAGGTCCGCCAGCTCGGAGGTGGTCAGTGACTCAAGATCCATTTTCTTTTTCATGAGGCCTTGAACGGCGCGGGGCGCTTCTTCGTCCGGTCGAAATACCACGCTACCGCCCGGGCGATGCGGTCGGCGGCCTTGCCGTCGCCGTAGGGGTTCACGGCGGTCGACATGCGGCGATAATGCGCGCGGTCCGTGAGGAGGCGGCGCGTTTCTTTCAAAATCATGTTTCGGTCGGTCCCCACCAGTTTGACGGTGCCTGCCCGCACCGCCTCGGGCCGCTCGGTCACCGCGCGCAGAACGAGCACCGGCTTGCCGAGCGACGGCGCTTCTTCCTGGAGACCTCCGGAGTCCGTGACCACCAGTGTCGACGCCTGCAGGACCGCGACAAGATCACCATAATCGAGCGGCTCAACGAGATGAATGTTCGGTCGACCCTTCAGGTGACGCGCTGCCGCTGCCTTCACGTTGGGATTCGGATGAACGGGGTAAAGCCAATGGACGTCGGCGAACTCGCGATGCGCGCTCAGCTCACGAATGGCGGCGAAGGCCTCCGCGAAAGGAGCTCCGAAATTCTCGCGGCGATGGGCGGTCATCAGGATCAGACGCCCCCCGGTCGAGCGGACGCGGTCCAGAATCCGGGCCACCGCGCGGTTGCGGACGGGCCGGCGCGCCGCGGCAGCCTGAAGAAGCGCGTCGATAACGGTGTTGCCGGTGACGAAAATGCCGGCTGGCGACGCGTTTTCGCGAAGCAGGTTGCGGCGCGATTCCTCCGTCGGCGCGAAATGAAGGGCGGCCAGCGCGTCGGTGAGTCGGCGATTGGCCTCTTCGGGAAACGGCTGGTAAAGGTCGCGCGTGCGCAGCCCCGCTTCCACGTGGCCCACGGGGATTTTCTTGTAATAGCTCGCAAGCGTGCCGGCGAAAGACGTGGTGGTGTCGCCGTGGACCAAAACGAGGTCGGGGCGAAAGCGATCGAGCGCCTTGTCGAAGCGCGAAAGCACGGCGCTCGTGACGTCGAAGAGCGACTGATTGGGCCGCATGATGTCGAGGTCACCGTCGGCGGAAAGACCGAATACGTCGAGCACCTGATCGAGCATGCCGCGGTGCTGGGCGCTCACCACCACCTGCGCCGTGATCGAACGCGCGGCCTTGAGCGCCCGGACCACCGGCGCCATCTTGATGGCTTCGGGCCGCGTTCCGAAAAAACAAAGGACCTTCTTTTTCATGCCGCCTTCTTCACGGCGACGGCCGTGATCGCGACGACCGCGAGGATCAGAGTGATGACGTAGACCAGAAACACCACCTCTCGCTGCGTCCATCCCGCGTCGAGCAGGCGATGATGAAGGTGAAGCCGGTCGGGCGCGAACGGATTTTTACCGCGCAGCATCCGGCGGCTGAAGGCCAGCGTCATGTCGGCCACGGGAATCGCCATAAGCGCGAACGGAACGAGGAGGACGGCCAGCGTGGTGGTCTTGAACGCGCCGATCACGGCCAGACAGGCGACCAGAAAGCCAATGCTCAGCGAGCCGCTGTCCCCCATGAACACCGACGCGGGATGAAAATTGTACACGAGGAAACCGATCAGGCCGCCCATGAGCGCCGCGGCAATGACGCCGGCCAGCTTCATCTGGTGGCCGAACATGACGGCGGAACCGCGCTCCTGGATCAGCGTAACCGCGAGGAAGGCACCCGCGGCGATGGCAATCACGCCGGCGGACAGGCCATCAAGGCCATCAATGAGATTCACCGCGTTGCACACGCCCGTGAGCCAGAGGACAGTCGCAACCTGCATCAGCCAGAGCGGGAAATGCGATTCCATCCCGTGGAGGGACAAACCGTAAATGCGCACGCCGTAGGTCATGGCCACATAGGCCGCGATGATCTGGAGCGTGAGCTTCATGCCGGGCCGCACGGGGCGGCGGTCGTCGAACAGGCCGACGCCGAACATCAGCGTGGCGCCGAAAAGGATGCCGGCCAGTTGCTCGCCCAGGTTGAGGGTGAACACCACTTTCCCCGCCTTGACGATGCCGTGGTTGAAGCTGAGCAGCTTGCGGAAACCGGGCGCATTGAACCAGAGGACGGCGATGCCGGCGAAGAAGCCGGCCATGATGCCGATGCCGCCCCAACGCGGTTTGGGCTCCTGATGGACCTTGCGCGGGTCGAGCGCGTCGATGGCGCCGAAGCGGCGCGCGAGCGCGATGCTGATCGGCGTGACGGCAAGTGAGGTGAGAAGAGAGCTGACGAGCGCGATGAAGTAGAGCCTAAGCACGGGCCCCGGAGCGCATCATCATTTCGAATGCGACTTGTAGAGCGGGAATCGCGCGCAAAGCTTCTTCACGTCGGCGCGGATCTTCGCCAGCGCCTTCTCGTCGGCTCGCTTGTCGAGCGCGTCGGAGATCCAGGCGGCCACCTGCACCATTTCCTTCTTCTTGAAGCCGCGCGTGGTGACCGCGGGCGAGCCAAGGCGGATGCCCGAGGCAATGAAGGGCTTCTGCGGGTCGAACGGGATGGCGTTCTTGTTCGTGGTGATGCCGGCCTTGCCGAGCACGGCTTCGGCTTCCTTGCCGGTGATGTTCTTCGGACGGAGGTCGACCAGGAACATGTGGGAGTCGGTGCCGCCCGTGACGATGCGAAGACCGCGCGACGACAGCGAATCGGCCAGGGTGCGGGCGTTTTCCTTCACCTGCTTCTGGTAGGACTTGAACGACGGCTTGAGCGCCTCGCCGAACGCGACGGCCTTGGCGGCGATCACGTGCATCAACGGCCCGCCCTGGTCGCCCGGGAAAATGGAACGGTCGATGTCGGCGGCGTACTTCGCCTTGCACAGAATGAGCCCGCCGCGCGGACCCCGGAGCGTCTTGTGCGTGGTCGTGGTGACGATGTCGGCGTAAGGCACCGGCGAGGGATAGAGGCCGGCGACGACGAGCCCCGCGTAGTGGGCGATGTCGGCCATCAGAATCGCGCCGATCGAATCGGCGATTCTGCGGAAACGGGCCCAGTCGAACTCGCGGGAATAGGCGGAAGCGCCAATGCACATAAGCTTCGGCTTGTGCTCGCGGGCGAGCGCCTCGGCGGCGTCGTAATCAATCAGTTCCGTCTTCTCACTAACGCCGAAACCAACGACCTTGAAATACTTGCCGGAGAAATTGAGCGGGTGGCCGTGCGACAGATGTCCGCCATGCGCGAGCTGAAGTCCCATGATCGTGTCGCCCGGTTGCAGGAAGGTCATCAGGACGGCGATGTTGGCCTGGGTGCCCGAATGCGGCTGGACGTTGGCGTGCTCGGCGCCGAAAAGTTTCTTCGCGCGCTCAATGGCGAGCGTCTCGACGACGTCGACGAACTCGCAGCCGCCGTAATAGCGCTTACCCGGATAGCCTTCCGCGTACTTGTTGGTGAGGACGGAACCCTGGGCTTCCATCACGGCTTCGGACGTAAAATTTTCGGAGGCGATCAGCTCGATGCCGTCCTGCTGGCGGGTGACTTCCGAGCGAATGGCCTTGAATACCGCGGCGTCCTGCTTCTTGATCTTGTCGTACACGCTATCTCCTCTGCTCAAAAATATTCACGTCGATTCTGTCTTAAAAAAAAGGCCTTAAGCAACGCGAAGGCAGCGCTCCAGTTCCGCCCGTGAAATGGCCCCTTCGCGGAGCATGCTGAATGGGTACTGGCTCGCGTCCACGACCGATGACTCGCGCCCCACCGCGCAGGTTCCGCCGTCGATAATCACGTCCACCTTTCCCATGAACTGTTTCACGACTTCCGCGCCCTCGGTGATCGAGGGCTCGTCTGACTGATTCGCGCTGGTCGCGGCGATCGGTACGCCCGTGCTGTCGAGCAGTGTGCGCACCGCGCCGTGGTCGGGCACGCGGACCGCGATGGTGGGCCGGCCATGGGCAGCCAGCGCCGCCAGAGGCGCGGTCTTCAAAACGAGCGTCAGCGCTCCGGGCCAGTACGCGCCGATCAGCCGGTACGCTTCGGTCGGAACCTCGGCGGCCACGAGGGACAACTGCGACGCGTTGGGAATCAGCACGGGAAGCGGCTTGCTGTAGCTTCGCCCCTTCAGATCGTAAACCCGTCGCACGGCGACCGGGTCGAATGCACCGCAGGCGATGCCGTAAACGGTGTCGGTGGGCAAAACCACAAGTCCGCCGCCGGCCAGCGCGAGAACGCAATCATGAAGGGCCTTATCGCCCAACCGCCCGTCCTTCATTCTGTGGACGCGCGTTTCGACCGCGTCGGAACGGGACGCGCGGACCATCGGTTCGTTAAGTTCGGTAACCCGCATTGATGCCGACGTACTGGCCGGTGAAGTCGCAGGTCTTGTAATGCGACCACCGCTTTCCCAGTCCGAGGTCCACGCGGACGATGAGACGTTTGTTCTTGAGATAGGTGATCGCCGCTTTCTCGTCGAACGGCACTTCGACGCCGCCTTTGCAGACGAGCATGTCGCCCAGCCAGATGCGCACGCGCGTCGGGTCGAACTTCACGCCCGAGCGGCCCATGGCGGCGAGGATGCGGCCCCAGTTCGGGTCAGCGCCGTGGAAGGCGGTTTTGCAAAGCGGGGACGACGCGATAACGGCGGCCATCTGGCGCGCCGCGGTTTCCGTGCGGGCGCTTTCCACGAAGATCTGCACCATTTTGCTCGCGCCTTCGCCGTCCATCGCCATCTGCGTGGTGAGTCGCTCGCAGATTTCATGGAGGGCGGAGCGAAACGCGAAATAGGCGCGCTCTTCCGTGGTCGTAATTTCCTTCGCGCCGGAGACGCCGTTGGCGATCACGCAGACGAAATCGTTGGTGGAGGTATCGCCGTCGACGCTCACGCAGTTGAACGTCTTGTCGGCCACCCATTCGAGCGCGCGCTGGATCATCGCCGGCCGGATGGCGGCGTCGGTGAGGATGAAGCCGAGCATCGTGGCGTGCAGTTGGCCGCGCGGCCCGCGCATGTCGGGATGGATCATGCCCGCGCCCTTCACGCAGCCCCAGATACGGACCGGCGTGCCGTCGATGAGAAAAGTGATCTCGGCTTTTTTGGGCACCGTGTCCGTCGTCATGATGGCCTCGGCCGCGAGGGCGCCCTCGGTGACGCTGCCGTCCTTCACCCGGTCCATCAGCCGCTTCGCGCCCTTCTTGTACTTCGGCAGGTTGATTCGCGTTCCGATCACGCCGGTCGACGCCACCCACACTTCGTCCTTCGAGATGTTCAAGCCGTCGGCCACCCATCCGGTGGAGGTGAGCGCGTCGTGCATGCCGGGCCTGCCGGTCGCGGCGTTCGCCGAGCCGGAATTGACAATGACGGCGCGCACGTGGCCGCGCGTCTTGATGAGACGGTCGTGGGTGAGGACCACCGGCGCCGCTTTCACCTGGTTATTGGTGAACACGGCGCCGCCGTTGGCGGGAACATGGCTCATGAACAGCGCCATGTCTTTCTTGCCCTTCTTCTTGGATAAGCCGGCGGCGAGGCCGGTGGCGGAAAAGCCGAGAGGCCAGGATGATGAAGTCATACGAGAAGGGACGCTTACCGTTCGTCGGCGTAAGGCGAATCGCCGTCGATCACCGAATGGCGCCGGCCGCGGTTGTGTCCGCCGCGTCCGTTGCCGCTGGAACCGCGGCCTCCGCCGTTGCGGCCACCTTCGTTTCGGCCGCCTTCCTTGCTGCCGCCTTCGCCGCGACCGCCGCTCTGGCGCGGCCGGGCCTCAGGTTCACCGGCGTCTTCACCCGCGCCTCCGCCGCGGCGTCCGCGGCGGCGCATGCGCGAGCGCACCTTCTTGCGGCATTTGGGGCAGCGCTTGGGGTCGGTGAAGCCCTTCTCTTTGAAGAAGCGCTGTTCACCGGCGTCGAACACGAAGTCCTGCTTGCAGTCGTCGCAGGGAAGAAGGCGGTCGCCTTCTCCGAGCTTCACGACCTTGGGACCGAATCCTAAGAGGCGTTTGATTGTGGCGAGAAAACTCATCGAGAGTCTCCATTCATTTGCGACGGGATCACAGCAGCCCCTCGGTTTCGGGACGCGCAAAGCACAGATTCATGTTCTGGACGGCTTGGCCCGAGGCGCCTTTCACCAGGTTGTCGAGAGCGGCAATGACGACGACCCGGTTGAGGCGTTGGTCTTGAGTGATTCCAATATCGCAGTAGTTAGTTTGGGATACGTTTTTCGTCTGGGGGAGCTCGCCGTCGGGCAGAACGCGAACGAACGGCTCGTTCTCGTAGTGCTTGGCGAAGAGACGGCAAAGGTCTCCCGTTTTCATGGGTTTCTTGAGGGTAGCGTAGAGCACGGACAGAATTCCCCGGGACATCGGAACGAGGTGCGGCGTGAACGTCAGCCGGACCTTGACCGACGAGGCCTTGGCGAGCACGGTCTCGATCTCGGGTTGATGACGGTGAATTCCCACGTTGTAGGCGTGGAGGTTTTCATTGACTTCGCAGAACATGTACGTCGAGGCGAGCTTCTTCCCGGCGCCCGAGGTGCCCGACTTCGCGTCGACGATCAGGCTGTCCGGATCGACGAGCAGGGGCTTGAGCAGCGGGGCTGCGGACAGCGACGCCGCGGTGGCGTAGCAGCCCGGATTCGCGACGAGCGAGGCTTTGATGATGCTCGCGCGAAACAGCTCGGGAAGGCCGTACACGGCTTTCTTTAACAGGGTGGGAGCATCGTGCTTGCCGTGATACACCTTCTCGTACATCTTCGCGGTCGGGAGGCGGAAATCGGCCGAGAGGTCGATGACCTTCACGCCGGCCTTGATGAAGCCGGCGGCGGGAGCGATCCCGATGCCGGCAGGGAAGCAGGAAAAAACGACGTCGGAGTCGGCCGCGATCTTGGCGACATTCAGCGGAACGAACTCTTGCGACACCCGGCCCCGGAATTGCGGATGAACGGACCAGACCGGCTTGCCGGGCGATGATTCGGAGGTGAGGTGCTGTAGACGGGCGCTGGGGTGGTTGAGAAGAATCTTGATGAGTTCGCCGCCGGAATATCCGGTGGCGCCCAGGATGGAAGCGCGAATCAAATGAACTCCAGGAGGGGCGGGACTCAGGTCCCGATGAGGATGACGACTTCCCCTTTCTCCGGTCGTGACGCCAACTGCTCGATCACGCCGCGGGGGGCCCCTCGTAGAAACTCCTCGTGTATTTTGGTGATTTCTCGGGCGACCATGACGTTCGCGGCGGGTGCAAGTGCCGCTATCATTTCCAACGTGTCTGAGGCCCGAAACGGCGATTCGAAAAGCACAATTGTTTTACCTAATAGAAGGGTCTCCTGCAACAAACGCCGGGCGCGCCCGGGACGGCGCGGGAGAAAGCCCATGAACACGTATCCATCGCCCGAAAAGCCTGAGGCTGAGACGGCTGCGGCGACGGCTGAGGCTCCGGGGATGGGCACGATCGTGAAACCGGCGGCCACCACAGCGGACACCAGCCGGGCCCCCGGGTCGGACACGGCCGGCGTGCCGGCGTCCGTCACCTGGGCCACCGATTGACCAGCCTGAAGATGCCCGATAATGCGCCGGGCGCCGGCATCATGCGTGTGTTCGTCGTAACGGACCATCGGCTTCGAGATCCCCAGATGCGACAGAAGGGTTCCCGTGCGGCGCGTGTCTTCGCAGGCGACGATGTCGACGGACTTCAGCGTTTCAATGGCGCGAAGGGTGATGTCGGAGAGATTCCCGATGGGCGTGGCGACAACGAAGAGGGCGGCAGGCATGAGGCGAGAATAGGATTTCAGTGTCATTGCGAGGAAGGCCAAAGGCCTGACGAAGCAATCTCATCGTAACGGATGCTGAGGTTGCTTCGCTGCGCTCGCAATGACAGATCAGGCGGCGTCGGCGACGGCGCCCTGGTTTTCCAAAACGGAGAGGAAGGCTTCCACGACGCGCGGGTCGAACTGCGTTCCCGCGCCCTTCACCAGTTCCTTGATCGCCTCGTCGCGCGTCATGGCGGGACGCCAGGCCTTGGGCGAGGTCATCGCGCACCAGGCGTCGAGCAGCGCCACGATTCGGGCGCCGAGCGGGATCTCTTCGCCGCTGAGTCCCTCTGGATAGCCCTTTCCGTTGAACCACTCCTGGTGATAGAGAACCATGGGCGCCACCGGCGCGAGCATGCTGACCGGCGCCAGAATCTTGTAGCCGAGCTCCGGGTGTTTCTTCACGATCTCCATTTCCTGCTCGGTGAGCTTGCCGGGCTTTTTCAGGAGCTGTTCATCGATGGCGATATTTCCGATGTCGTGCATGAGCGCCGCGAACTCGAGGTAATAAATGAACTCTTCGGGCATCTCGAGCTCAAGCCCGATGAGGCGGGCCAGTCGGCGGGCCCGCTTGGTCTGGCCCTGGGTGGAGGTGTCGCGCGAATCGAGAATGTCGGCCAGCGTCTGGACCAGCTCCAGATAAAATTTTTCCCGGTTCGCGACCATCGACTTGTTCTCGAGAGCCAGCGAGAGGTGGCGAAGGAACATGTGGGCCAGGTCGCCATCGCGACCGGTGAGCGCCTCTCCCCCTTTTCTGACGAAACGGTACACGCCCACCAGTTCGGCCCCCACGACCAGAGGAACGGCCAGGACGCTCGTCGGCTCCGAAACGATGTCGTTTTCCGTGCGCGTGATGACGAGGCGGCTTTTCACGGCCTGCGAAAGCGGGCCGTCCTCGATGTCCACGCGGACCGGCTGATAGGTGCCTTGGGCTTCAAGGCCCCGGCAAGCGCGCAGCTCCAGCGCCCTCTCACGCTCGGAATAGGCCCAATAGGACGCTCCGTCCGCCCAGATAAGGGCGCCCACGTCGTCCAGGATGGAGCTTTGCCACGATTCTTCGGTTCCCAGCACCACGGAGGGGAGATTGGGCACCACCCGGCAGAGCATGTTCAGGCGGGCGGTTTGGAGGTCGACCCGGCGCTGGGCCGTTTCGAGGGCCTGCTTGTAAGCAAATGCCCGGCGGCGGGACCCCACTACCTGTAGCGTGAGCGCCACGCCGAGCGCGATCGCGACGGACAAAAAGATGATGAATAAGAACTGGAAAACCATATGGAAATCCATCTAAATTTAGAGCCGAATCGTTCGCCTTGCAAGGAACTTCGGTAAGCATGGAAATATCGCACGAAAAGACGACCTGTATTGGATATGGCTTCTCAACCCTGGCGGATGCGTTTCAGGCCGGGCGGGAGGCCGCCCAGATGGCCAAAAGTCAGACCCCGGATTCTCCGGTCGACCTCGCGCTGGCGGTGGGCCCGGCTGACATTCACTTCAAGGATTTCGTCGAGGGAGTGCGCCTTGTCACCGGGGAGAACGCCCTCGTCGGCATTCCGGCCCCGTGGGTGTTCTCCACCGAGGCGCCCAACCCCCGCTCACGCACGGTCCTGCTGGTTCAGGCGGAACGCCAGCGCATCAGCGTCGTCTCCTCGCCGGAAGAAAAGAACCCGCTGGTCGCCGTCACCTCACTGTTATCCGACCTTCGCTATCAACGCGGCAACGCGCATCACGATTTCGATTTTCACGGCATCATCGCGGTCGACAACAACGCCGCGACACCGCGGCACACCCTCACGCAACATCTCGCGGCCGACGCCGGTCTGGAATCCTGGGTCGCCGGTTTCGGCCTCTGGCCGGAATCAAACGCGCCCATCATCAGCGGCCCCATCCGCCTTCACCACGGCATCGCCGCCATCGAGTGCCTTTCAAGTGGGCCCTGGGGCGTCGGTTGGGTGGATACGTCCTCTTTTCCGCCCGACCCCGTCGTTCGCCGCGAAGCCGCGCGCTCCTCGATGCGCGACGCGCTGGGTCAGCTCCAGTCGCGCAAACCCTGCGCCGGTTTGCTTCTGATCGCGACGGAAGGCCAGCCGATGTCCGAATCCGACGGACACGATCTATTCGCCAGCGCCGGCCTCGCCATCTCCAATTTGCCGCTGATCGCCCTTCCGGTTCGAGCGCCGTACCTGCGGGCCAACGGCCGCACGGTGGCGCACGCCACGGAGGGAATTATCTCCGTGCTGGTTCCCCGGTGACCGCCGTGCCCGTCCCCCTTCCCAGCGAGACGGGAAGCGAGCTGCCCGTTTTCATCAACATGCCTGCCGAAGCGATCGGCCGCCTTCGCCGCGAAATTATCTGGACCCTGGGCGACCACCGCGCGCACGGCGTTCTGGCGCGCACGGGCGTGTCCTGGGGCCAGGCGGACGCTGGTCGCGGCGACGACCGGCCCAACATTCTCGAATCGATGGGACGCGTGACGCGCATCGCGCCGGCGAGCCCGGACCAGTTGATGTTTGAGTCGGTCCAGTCCGTGGAGGCGCGCGAACACCTGCGATTTTTCCGCCCCGACGGCGGGGCACCCCAGTGCTGGTTGCTGTGCGGCTATCTCACGGGCCTGGTCAGCCACACCGTCGGCCGCCCGGTCTACTTCATGGAAACGTCGTGCGCCGCCAGGAACGACGCGTGCTGCCGGTTCGAGGGCCGAAGCCGCGACGCCTGGTTGTCCGATGATGCCGACCTGAGCGTTTACGACGAGGAAAACATGAACGTGGAACTGGCGGGCGTGCGTGAGCAGTTGCGCCTGACCAAAGATCGCTATCAGAACCTGTTCGAGCAGTCGGGCGCGGCCATCTTCATCATCGATCCCGACACGGGCGTTTGCCTCAACGCCAACCTCGCCGCCCAGGAACTCACCGGATATCCGCGCGAGGACCTCGTGCGAATGAACCTTTTCGATCTGTGCCACCCGCAGGAACATCACGAGATCATCTCCGACATGAAAGCGCTCGCGAACGGCTCGCGCGTCGCGGACCGTGAGGTGTCCATCATCCGCAAGGACGGCCTCATTCGCATCATCGGCCAGTCGAGCAAGATGCTCACCTACGGCGGCCAGCGCGTGGTTCAAACCATCATGCGCGACGTCACTGACCTTAAAATTTCCAATCAGAAAGAGCGCGACCTCCAGCACCAGCTCACCCGGAGCGAACGCCTCTCGAGCATCGGCCGCCTCGCGGCCAGCGTGGCCCACGAGCTCAAGAACCCGCTCGGCGCCATCCGCAACGCCATCTATTACATCCGCAACGCCCTGGGGACGAACCCCATCCTCGACACCGACCCCCATCTGCGCGACATCATGAAGCTGGCCGAGGGAGAAGTGGATTCCGCGGTGGTCATCATCGGCGAACTTCTCGACTTTTCGCGCGTCGTTCAGCTTGTGACACGTCGCACGTCGATCAACGAGCTGCTGGAAAAGCTTCCCAACATCATCCTGATCCCCGAGAACGTGGAACTGGTCTGGGACCTCGACCTGACGCTTCCGTCCGCGATGGTCGACCCCGACCGCCTCAATCAGGTGTTCTGCAATCTGGTCAACAACGCCGTGCAGGCCATGCCGCAGGGCGGTAAGCTGACCATCCGCTCCCACTTCATCGTGGAAGCGGCCGGCGACGATGAAGGCCGCGACCTCATTGGCGTGGAGATCGAGGACAGCGGCGTGGGAATCGAGCCTCATCATCTCTCAAAGGTTTTTGAACCGCTGTTCACCACGAAGGCCCGCGGCACCGGCCTGGGACTGGCCATCTCGCGAAACATCGTCGAGAAACACGGCGGGGTGATCCTGGTGCGCAGTCAGATAGGCAAGGGAACGAGCTTCACGGTTAAGCTGCCCGTTAAGCCGTCCGAAGAAGGTACAGGAGACTTGTCATGAGTAACGATCGCATCCTGCTGGTGGACGACAACAAAGGCCAGCGATTGACCCTGGAAAGCATTCTCAAGAGCTCGGGGTTTCAGGTGACCGCCGCGGACTGCGGGCAGGCCGCGCTGGCTGCGGCCGAACATCAGGAATTTGCCGCTGCGCTTCTGGACATCAAGATGCCCGACCTCACCGGCATCGACGTGCTCAAGGTCCTCAAAGCGAACCGTCCGGGGATGACCGTGATCATGATGACGGGCTATGCGGAAACCGAATACGCCATCGAAGCCCTGAACGCAGGCGCGTCCGCCTATCTGCTCAAGCCCGCCAACATCGAACAGATTAAAAACCTGCTCAAGCAGGCCATCGAGCACCAGCGGCTCACCGAGGAGAACCAGGCGATGTCGCTGGCGCTGCGCGAGTGGGCGGGCAAGCTCGAGGGGAAGGTGCAGGACCGCACCAAGCAGCTCATCGATGCCCACAAGAGCACGATGCACATCTACCAGGAGCTCAAGAAAAATTTCGAATCGACCCTCGAGGTCCTATCGATCGCGATCGACCAGCGCGACCCGCTAACGGCCAGCCACTCGTTCCGCGTGACGCAATACGCGCTCGAGATCGGAAAGAAGATGGGCCTGGGTGAGACCGACCTGGAGAAGCTTCGCTACGCGGGGCTCATGCACGATCTGGGAAAGATCGAGATCAAGGAAGAGATTCTGCAAAAGGAAGGTTCGTTGACGAGCGAGGAGTACCGGGAAATCCAGACGCATGCCCACGGGACTTTTCAGTTGCTCTCGAAGTTCAAGTTCAAGCGCGACCTGAAGGACGTTCCGGAGATCGCTTCGAGCCATCACGAACGCTTCGACGGGAACGGGTATCCGAGGAAGCTGAGCGGAAAGGACATCCCCATCCTCGCGCGCGTTCTCGCGGTGGCCGACGTTCTCGACGCCATCACCTCGAAGCGCCATTATCGGAGCGCCATGCCCATCGACAATGCCCTGGGCATCGTGAAGCGCGAGGCGGGCGGCCATTTCGACCCGGTCTGTACCGAGGCCCTCTTCCGCGTCACGGTCGCCGAGTTCATCAAGATCCACATGGCCGACTTTCTCGAGCATCTTGAAGCCACCGACCTGATGAGCTTCGAGCCCTACACGCTGGGCGACCTGCTGGCGGCCTGCCCGTCGCCCTCGCCCGAGCAGCTCGAGATGCTCAAAAGATTCCACCGCTATTATCAGGGTTCGGCGCCGGCCAACCTCAAAGGCCTCGTTCCGGAGGCCATGAAGTTCGGTGACGATCAGGCCCCGGCGGCAAACTGCTAAAATCCCTCCCTCAAATTCCGAGGGAGGTCTCATGCCTGTTCAACAAAGTCTCGTACTCATCAAACCCGATGCCATGAAGAGAAATCTCATGGGCCCGGTTCTCGCCAAGCTCGACGAAATCCATCTCACGATGGTCGCCGCGCGCCTGGTGAAAGTAAGCGACAAGCTCGCCAATGACCACTACGTCGACCACGTCGGCAAGCCGTTTTTCCCGCAGCTCGTGGAATACATCACCGGCCGCCTTCATGGCGGCGACATGCCGGTGATCGCGATGGTCCTGGAAGGCGAAGACGCGATCGCAAAAATTCGCGCGCTCGGCGGCAACACGAATCCCGAGAAAGCCGAACCCAGCACGATCCGCGGCATGTTCGGCCGCATCACGACCGCCGGCGTTTTTGAAAACGTCCTCCATGCTTCGGCCAATCCGCTGGAAGCCGAGCGTGAGGTGAAGCTCTGGTTCAAGCCGGAAGAGATCCTCAGCCGCAAAGCCGTCACCGCTTAAAACAGCCCGTTTAGACAAAGAAAAAGGCCGTTCGCTTCTTACCAAGCGAACGGCCTTTTTTTCTTCAAAGTAAGGGGGTCAGACCCCTAACCAAATCTGACCCCCTCGGATGCTACCAATCGGGTGCTGCTTAACTTCTGTACATATAGTACGCGAGAGGGGATTAAGAACTCATTAAGAAGGGATTAAGATTCGAAGAAGAAAATGAGGCTGGAACGAGAATAAACGCGTTTTTCTGCGTTTATTTCCGTTTTCGGGGGTGGGAGCGCCGAATCCGGCTTTTCGTGGCCTTCAGCACCTGCAACATTTCTGCGTGAACCCTTCCATTGCTCGCGAGGGTTTCCCGGGGCTGATCGATGTCCATCGGGACCCCACTAAAATCTGTCACCTTCCCCCCCGCTTCCTGGACCAAAAGCAAGCCGGCCGCAACGTCCCATGGGTTCAAGTGGAACTCCCAGTACCCCTCGATGCGGCCGCAGGCGACCCAGGAGAGGTCCAGCGCCGCCGCGCCGAAGCGGCGAAGGTCCATGCTCTTCTGAAGGAACGGAAGAAGGAACGTGAGGTAATACGCGGCGCGCCGGCGGTGGTCGTAGGGAAATCCCGTCATCAGGAGAGACCGCTGAAGGGGCGCTCGCTGCGACACATGGATACGTCGACCGTTCATGGTCGCCCCACCGCCGCGCTGCGCGAGGAATAGTTCATCGCGATGCGGGTCGTAAACGCCGCCCGCGAGCACCGTTCCCTCTTTCTCGACGGCAATCGAAACGCAGGACTGCGGAATCCCGTGAAGAAAATTCACCGTGCCGTCAAGAGGATCGATGATCCACCGGTAACCGGACTTTACCGCGTCCCGCGCGGACGCGCCCTCCGCCACGCCGAGACCGGCGGCCAGCCGGCGCCGCGTCGCTCGCGTGACTTCATTGAGGTACGAGGACTCTTCGGCGAGAAAACCATGGGACGGAAAGCGTTTGCGAATCAATCCGATGATGGCGCGCTCGGACCGCATGTCGATATGCGTGACGGGGCTCGTGAGGGATTTGAAAAACACCCGGCGTTTGGCCGTGTAGCCGCGTTTCAAAATGCGGCCTCCGGCGAGAAGCGCCTGTTTGACGGTGCGAGCTAGTTCGGCGAGGGTGGGATCGTTACTTCTTACGCGGGGGGGCAAGGTCTTGAAGTTGTCTCCTTCCTGTGGGTCGTGACTCGATCTTACCTTTTGCAGCCGGGTCGGGCTTGGTCTCTCTCGTCGAGGAACGTCGACGTTTCAGGTCAGGATCACGATTAATGGCGGGGCGCCACACGAAGGTGAAGGAGTGCGCGTCACCGAGCTCGCCGGAGGGAACCCAGGCGTAGTCGAAGGAAAATGTACGAAAGCCGAGTCCGAGCCCGAAGGCCGCGCCGCTCAACCCGTCGATCTCGCTGCGGCGACTCGTGTAACCGCCGCGAAGGTTCAAGCTCGTGATCGATGACCGAAGCACGCCCCACTCCAGGCCTGCGGACCCATAGGCGCCGAAGTCCCTCTCCCAGGACGCGTCGACCTCGACGGTCAGTGGCTGTGAGATCCTGAAAGAGTTTCCGAAGACAGCCGTCGTCGGCAACGGATCTTCCTGATCGACGTACGAAACCGATCCGCCCAGGTGCCGGACCACGAGCGCGTGCCGGAGGCGCGACGAGAGCGGGCTCTGAAAATTCATGCCGAGATCAACCGCCAGAACGCCCGCGGATTCGCCGTCGATCTCGGAGCGCCAGTATTTGACCGCCAGGCCTGAGGCGAAGCGCGGTCCGCCGAACGATGCGCCCGCGACCAACATCTGGTCCTGCGCCTGAAAATTTCCCGTCGCGTTGCCGACGTCATCGATCCCGTTGAGGTCGGCCTGTTTGAGCCCGTTGAAGCCCAATCCCAGCCCCAGCCGCCCGAACCGCGCGGATGCCGCGGCCTGACCCAGCGAAGCGTCGTCGAGCATGGGCTGATAACCGAACATCACGGAGCGATCAGACCCGACGGACATGCCCGCCGGGTTCCAGAAGAGGGCCTCCGCTCCGGAGGCCATCGCCGAATAAGCGTCACCGAGGGCCTGCCCATGGGCGCCCGCGCCCAGCTTGAGCGACGCCGCGCCGGTCGTCCCCCCGCCCGCGATCGCCGCGTTACTCAACAGCGCGGAGCCGATGAGAAGGAAAAGCCGCCTCACCGGACCACCGCCACGCGGCCGGCCTTTTTGCCGCCCGCGCCCGCGACCACGTAGTAATACACGCCGCTGGCGATCTTCTTGCCATCGTCATTCGTCGCGCCCATCCAGTCGATGCGGCCGTCGCCGTCGTCGTCATTGAGCTCGCGCACCAGCGCGCCGCTCACATCGAAGATCTTGACGGTCGATCCGGCGGAAAGGAAGTCGAAGATGATGCGGTCGTGGCCGCGGTCAGGCCGGAACGGATTGGGAAAGGCCACCGCGCGGTCGAGATTGGCGGAGGGCACGTGCTGCACGATCTGGAACACGCTGAAGTGATTGGCCGAACCGGAGACGGTGCCCGCCGCCGTGTCGACGGAGATGTTCTTGATCGGTTCCCAGCGGCGGGTGGCCGTGTTGTAGTAGGCGATCGAGAGCGCTGAAAGTTTTGCCGGATCGGGAATGTCGCTCAACTGGAACGGAAGCGTGATCCGGAAGGACGAGCCGAACGTGGCCGGGGAGCCCGCGAGGGACAGGTCGACGGCCACGCCGGTGGCCGCGAATGGATCGCGCGAGGAATCGATGAAGGGGAAAGTTGGTGCCAGATTGATGTCGATGTCGATTGGCGTGGCGGTGGCGCCCGCCGGCCAGTTGAGGATGAGCGGGCCCTGGGGAAGCGAGACGCTGAACTGCGACGCCGTAGCGACGGCAGGTGACACGACCTGATAACTGGGCGTGGTGACCGCGAAACCGTTGGCGAGCGTGGCGACGAAGGCGCCGCTCGTTGAAACCACGTCCCACCGGCCCCCGGCGGCACCGGAAAGATTGAGGTCGACGGTCGCCGAGGTCGGCGTGTTGACCGTGAGGTTCGTGGCGGCGACATCGGCCTGTCCCGTTCTGCGTAAGGCCACGAGCATGCTGGCGTCGAAATTCTGTCCGGTCAGGGCCACGCCGCTGGCGGTGGCGCCGGTGGGAGCGTGGGTGGGGGAGACAGAAGTAACGGAGAGGCCAACGATCGTTATGGCATTGGGCAGCGTCACTTCCGTCTGACCGATCGTCACCTGAACGCTGTAGACCCCGGTCGAGGTGACGGGCGCGGCGACATTGCACGTCGCCGAATTCTGCGCCGTAACGTTCAGACCGGTGGCGGTGATCGACAATGCGCCGTTCCGAACCAGGCGTACGGTCATGCCCGACTGCAGCGCCACGCCGGTCAGGGTCAGGGCGGTTGTTCTGCCGGCGTCGACGACGACGGGCGAAACCCCGGTCACCGATAGTAGCGCGCGGGACGCGTTGATGCGGCCCGCGCCGATGCCCGTCGCCAGGATGTTCTCGCAGGAGGCGAGCAGCCGGTTTTCCACTTCCTGCGACGTGAGCAGCGGATACTGGCTGCGCACGAGCGCCGCGATGCCGGCCACAAGAGGCGATGCCATGGACGTTCCGGAGAGCGTTCCGTAACTGCCGTCCGCGAAGGGCAGAGTGGAATAAATGGCGGCGCCCGGGGCCGCGAGGGACACCCAAGAGCCGAAGTTTGAGAACGACGCGCGCGCGTCGCGGCGGTCGGTGGCGGCGACGCCGATGACGCTGGCATAGGCGGCGGGGTATGAGCCCACCGGGCTCGAGGTCGACTCATTTCCCGCCGCGGCCACGAGCACGACGCCGGCGAGCTTGGCGGCGTCGACCGCGGTGTGCAAGGTCGTGGAATCCGGGCCTCCGAGAGACATGTTGATCACCTTCGCGCCCTTGTTCGTGGCGTAGGCGACGGCGTCGACGATATCGGAGGTGAGGATTGTGCAGAACGAATCGCTCTTCGAAACCTTGAGCGGCATCAGTTTGACGTTCCAGTTCATTCCGGTGACGCCCGTGCCGTTGTTACCAATCGCGCCGACGGCTCCCGCGACGTGCGTTCCGTGACCGTTATCGGGGCAGCCGTGCGCGACCACGTTGTCGTCATCGCCGAAATCCCAGCCGCGCAGGTCGTCGGGAAGGAGGTTTGAGTCGTCATCGAGGCCGTTGTTCGTTTCGCCGGGATTCAGATACACGTTCGCGGCAATGTCCGGGTGGGTGATCTCCAGACCGGAATCGATCACCGCCACCACGGTGGCCGCGGAACCGGTGGTCGCGTCCCAGGCAATCGCCGCGTCGAGATCCACACCGGCGATTCCCGTGGCCGGATCAAACCCGTCAAGGCTGCCGGACTGGCCCGTGTTTCGATACGCCCATTGCAGGCCGAAGCTCGGATCGTTGGGCAACTGGGACAGACGATAAATCTGGTTGGGTTCGGCCAGCTCCACCGACGCGTTCGCGGAGATGCGGGCGATGGCCGCGCCGACGTCGGCTCCGGCGGGAAGGCGGACCCGGTACGTTCGGCCAAGCGGCTCAAAAGCGGTGGCGACAACAGACGAGAAACCGGTCGGCCGAAAAAGGCGGGGCGACTTAAGCGGAATGAGTTGGGTGGCGTTGACCGAAGACAGGGCCTGCGCCGCACCGGAAGGCAATGATGAGAACGACGCCGCGGATAATCCCTGAGTGGCCGCGGGAACGGAGGCCTTAAAGCGAACGATGATTTCGTCGGGAGCGTGGGTGGGGCGGGCGGCACCCTGGAGCGCGGTGACAGCAAAAATAAGGACGAGAGCCGTCCACAACGATCGGGGTCGCATGACCATCAAGGTTGGCGGTGGCCACGCCCCTTTTCAAGACCCACCCGGCGTTTATTTCTTGCTAAAAAAACGCCTCAAGGCGTCAATGACACCTTCCGCGGTGGCGATGCGGGACTGGACCGGCGACACGCCAAGCCGGCGCCGGACGGACTGGCTGGTCATCGAACCGATCGAAAAAATAGAGGCGTTTTTTAAAATTCGCCGGCGGTCCGTGGCCGAAAAGCTGGCCGCGAAAGCTTCAACGGAGGAGGCGGAGAGAAAAGTGACGGCGTCTGCGGCCTTCATGATCTCGGCCCGCACCAAAGGGGCCGGTCGGGTAAAAACCGTGTCATAGATGGGAACAACGTCCACTTCGGCCCCGGCCTTTTCGAGCGATCGCACCAGGTCCGCCGGCGCGATAAGGGCGCGCGGAAGCAGAAACCTCTTACCCTTGAGTCGGCCGAGAACGCCCCGGACCGCGGGCGCATTGAAAACGGCGGGCGTTCGGCGCACCCGCCAACCCGCGGAAGATGCGGCGTGAGCGGTCAACGGGCCCACAGCCACCACCGGGACATGCCCGAGCGAAGCCGGAGCGGATGGCCACAGTTGCTGAAAAATCCGGACGGCGTTGGCGCTCAGGAACACAAGCCAGTCATAGGGAAGGGGCGCGACGGAACCGGCCATGCGCAGGGTCGTCAGGGTCGCCGACGGCAGGGGCCGCACGCGAATAAGCGGGCAGACGATCGGCTCGGCGCCCTCGGCCTCAAGCAGGGAGATAAGACGGTCATTGGACTCGGCCGCGCGCGTCACCACGACCCGGCGGCCGAAAAGAGGGCGCTCGCGCTCGAGCCACGCCAGCGGACCCGCCAGCGCCGCCACGCGACCCACCACCACGACGGCCGGAGCGGAAAGTTTTCCCAACAAGAAGGCGCGCGCGGAGTCGCGCAGCGTCGACCGGATGACGCGCTGGCGCGGCGTCGATCCGTTCTCAATCGCCGCCACGGGCGTCGAAACGGACCATCCATGGGCAAGGAGCTTGGCGCTCAACACCGGCCACGAGAGCACGCCCATCAGAACCACCAGCGTTCCCTTCGGCGACACGCGCGCCCAGTCGATCCCGCTGTCCTTATCCGGCCGCTCGTGGCCCGTCACGAACGTCACCTGCGAAGCCCATCGGCGGTCGGTGATGGGAATGCCGGCGTAAGCGGGAACCGCCGACGCGGATGATACGCCTGGAACCACCTCAAAGGGAACGCTCGCCGCGCGAAGCGCCTCGAGTTCTTCGGAACCACGGCCAAAAATAAAGGGGTCGCCACCCTTGAGACGGACGACCATCTTCCCCCTGCGCGCGAACCGCACGAGCAAACGGTTGATGTGCCCCTGGCTGGGACCATGGGCGCGCTCATTTTCACGGCCCGGGCCGCGCTTGCCCGCGTCAACAACCAGGCCGCGAACCCCCCGCAGAAGCCGGGGGCTGACGAGCGCGTCGGTGACGATGACGTCAGCCTCCGAGATCAGTCGGGCGCCGCGCACGGTGATGAGGCCGGGATCGCCCGGGCCCGCGCCGACGAGGAAAACCTTTCCAGCCTTCAACCGGCCACCGGCGGTGGGATGAGCAACGCCGACCCCCCTTCATAGAGCACGCGCCCCGCCAGCTTCGCTCCGACGAGCTCCGGCTCGGAGGCCAGACCGTCTTCAGCGGCGGCAACGGCCTTCTCGCCGGTCACGTCGAGAAGAAGGGCCTTCATGACCAGCGTTTTTCCGACGACGGAGGAGAAGGCGGCCACGGGAACGTTGCAGTCGCCGCCCAGCGCCTGAAGGAATGCGCGCTCGGCGCGGGCCGTGACGTCCGACTCCGGGTGCTTAATCGATTCCAGAATCGCGAGAAGGTCGGCGCGATCCTCGCGCAATTCGAGGCCGAGGCAGCCCTGGCACGGCGCGGGCATCAGATCATCGGGAGCCAGGTACTCGGTGATCTCGCCTTCAAGGCCGAGGCGCTTGAGACCGGCGGCCGCGAGCAAGACGGCGTCAAATTTTCCATCGCGGACCTTCTGCAGCCGCGTGTCCACGTTGCCGCGAATGGGCTCGATGCGGTATCCGCGCTTCCAATAGAGGCGGCGAATCTGAGCGATGCGGCGTGGCGAGCCGGTTCCGATGGTCGAGCCCTTCGGCAACTCACGAAGCAGTTCGCCGAAGCGCGAGACCAGAACGTCGCGCGCGTCTTCGCGCTGCGGGCACGGGCCGAGCCGGAGGCCCGACGGAAGCCCCTGCGGAACGTCTTTGAGGGAGTGCACGGCGAGGTCGATCTGCTTGAAGAGGAGCGCTTCCTCGATCTCTTTGACGAAAACGCCCTTTCCCCCCAGGGCCTGGAGCGGCGCGACGGTTTCCTTGTCACCGGTGGTGACGATGCGGACGAACTCGACGTCGACGGTGGGATTGGCCCGGTGGATGAGTCCACCCACCCATTCCGCCTGGGTCACCGCCAGCTTAGAGCCGCGCGATCCGATCTTAACTTTCACGAGATGGATCTCCCTGTTCGGGCGCGCCGAGGCCGTGCTTGAGCGCGGCCGTCCGGCCTTCAAGCGCGGCGGTCACCCATTGATGAAATTCGCCTGACAACCCGTCGATCAGGCCCTCGGCGTCCTCGATCTCCGCGCGGCGGCGGGCCATGTTCTCGTCGACGATCCGCTGAAGGTCGTCGATGTTGTAGAGATAGACGTTGTCGATGTCATGCGCCGAGGGCTCGACGTTGCGCGGCACCGCGATATCAACGAAGTAGAGGGACTTTCCGCGGCGGACCTTCATCACCTTCTGCACGAGCTCCGCCGTCACGATGGGCGATTCGGCGGACGTCGAGCAGATCACCACGTCCGCCCGGGGGAGCTCGTCGTGCAGGGCGTCGAGCGGAGCCGCGCGCCCGTTGAGCATGGTCGCCAGGGCCTGCGCTTTCTCCACCGTGCGGTTCAGGATCACGATCTGACCGGTCTTTTGGCTGAGCAGATGGCGCGCGGTCACTTCGGCCATCTCGCCGGCGCCGAGAAGCAGCACGTGGCGATTGTGAAGGGAACCAAAAATGCGCTCGGCCAGCGTGACCGCCACCGATCCCACCGAGCTTGACCCTTCGGAAATGTTCGTACGTGTGCGCACCTGCTTACCAACGAAGAGCGCCCTCTGGAAAAGAACGTTGGTGATCTTACCCGTCGAACCATGCGTGTGCGCGAGCTGATAGGCGCTCTTCACCTGCCCGAGAATTTCGGTCTCCCCGATGACCATGGAGTCGAGGCCCGCGGCGACGCGAAAGAGGTGGCGTACCGCGGCCGCTCCTTCATGCTGGTAAAGCGCCGACATGAGGCCGGGGTGCTTATAGAGATCGCCAAAGAACGCGCGCAGCGACGCCTCATGCGACGTCCCCGGATCGCCCCGCACATAGACTTCCGTTCGATTGCAGGTGGACAGCAGCACCGCCTCGCGGGCGCCCGCCACCTTCACGAGCCGGCCCAGCGCTTCTCCCATCTGGGGAGCCGTTATGGCCAGGTGCTCGCGAAGGTCGATGGGCGCGGTCCGATGCGATAGTCCGACGATGACGAGGCTCATCGTCCCTGGTTGGAGAGGAACCCGTGAAGGCTTGAGAGGTAATTCACGCCGACATAGGTGAAGAGAACGACGCCGAAGCCGAGGAGCGACAGGTAGGCGGTTTTCCGCCCGCGCCAACCGACCACGAGCCGCATGTGCAGGTAGATGAGATAGATGAGCCAGGTGATGAGGGCCCATGTTTCTTTCGGGTCCCACCCCCAGTAGCGGCCCCACGCGTCGTAGGCCCAGCGCGCGCCAAGGAGAACGCCGAGCGTGAGGATGGGAAACGCCATGCGGATGATCCGATAGATCAACTGGTCGAGGTCTTCGAGCGGCGGCAGGCGGAAAGAGATGGACGTCGGGTGCTTCGACTTGAGCTGGCGTTCCTGGATCAGGTACGCCAGGCCCACAGCGAAAGCGAGGGCAAAGGCGGCATAGGAAATAAACATCACCGGCACGTGGATGGCCATCCAGTAGGACTGCAGCGCCGGGGCGAGCAGGGGAATCTGCGTGCCGAACGGTGAATACACGGCCGTGGTCATGGTCGCGAAGAAGACGGGAGACACGAATGCGCCGAGGATCGGCATGCCGCGACGCCACTCGATGATCAGGAACGTGATCGCGATGACGAGCGTAAAAAAGGAAAAGCTTTCGAACCAGTTGCTCCAGGGAACATAGAAGCGATGCTCCTCCACCACGCGCGCGGCGAGCGTGCGAAGAACCAGGCTGACGATGTGGGTGATCACGCCGGTCCACACCGCGTAACCGGCCACGCGCGAAAGGGACTCGCGCCGCGTGATCACGTACCCGAAGAAGAGAGACATCGCCACCGAGTAGGAGGTAAACGCGGCCCCGAAAAATGTCTGTTCCATGATTGCGATCTCCCTTAAGCCACTTGTCGGCGCAACCGCTCGACCCAGGCCTCGAACTCGTTCTCAAATTCCGACGGCGTACGCGAATTCCACCCGCCGATCAACACGTCTGAGCCGTTGGCGGTCGCAACGACGGCCACGCGCAGGCGGCGCTGATGCAGATAGAAATGGGAGCAGAGTCCCGCCATCAGGCAGATCGCGCCCAGCCAGAAAAGCGGCGCGCCCGGATCGTATCCAACCTGAACGCCCGAGAACAGGATCGGGTCGACCGCCACCCAGAGGAAGGGCGGTGGCGGCGCCGTCGACACCCGCTCGCCGTTGATCCGGTAGGCCTCGGGCCGGTTCAGCATGAGCCATACGGCCGCCTTCACCTGCCCGTTCTCCACGAAATCGATCTGGAGCGCCGGGTTGCGGCCCTCGTGATCGGCGCTCCTCATCCGACCATCGGGCGTCAGCTCAAACGTAGGAGCGATTCGGTTGGCCCGAACCGACAACCCGCCGGCCAGCGGCACCTCTTCCCCCGGCCGGACCGCGATGTCGCGACCGCCGATGCGTAGGATGGCCGAATGGAACAACGGCGTCATGCCCCAGGAGGCCTGATAAAAACGGATGCGGTCAATGTCGAGGGGATCGTTGACGACGATGCGCTTGCGCGCCAGTTCGGCGCCGGCCTGCCCGGCGGCGCCGGCGGAACGAACGGTGATCTCGCTTGCGTAGCGGCTCACTGCGCCCGAGGGGTAGTATTGTATATCAAAATCCTCCAGCGTCACTTCGAGCGGCCGGTTCTTGAGCCGCATCGTTTCTCCGACGGGAAGCGGCAAAATTTCATCGAATCCGTAAAGCGCGCCCATCAGGCCGCCGCCGAGAATCGCGACGATGCTTATGTGGAGAACCATATCGCCCCAGCGCTGAATGCGATGCCGCGCCGCGAAGAACGCGGACGCGTTGCCGCTCTCCCCCGCCCTCACGGGCTCCTCGTGAACCCGCAGCCCCAGCGAGGCCAGCCACAGCCGGACTGCCTCGCTTGCCGATTCCACGGGGAGGCGCGTCGGAAGAGAGGCCCACAGGCGCGACTGGGTGAAGAGCCGCTCAACCGAGCGTTCCTCCTCCCTCTTGGGCACGCCATGAATCAGCAGCGGACCGCGGCGGAGCTTGCAGGCAATGACGTCGAAGGCCATCAGGCCGAGCAGCGTGGAGAACCAGACGCTGTGGTAGACCTCGATCTTGGGAAAGAACGTGCCGAAGATGGAGGCGGCGGCGATGATGGTGAACAGCCAGATGTTGAAGCGCACCGAGCGGAAGGGCCGGAGGAACCGATCAGGAAGCAAAAGCCCCGCTGTCAGAATAACCGCGAGGCTGGTAAAGAACCGCCAATCGAAGAGATAGCGGAAAACGAGGGCGACGTCAGTCGGCGTTGGCCACCTTCTTGGAAGAGCGGATCAGCGTTTCCCAGGCCTTGAGCACGTTTCGATCCCACCATCCCTTTTCCACTTCCTGCCACAGGATCTCGAACGACTTATCGACGGTGAACGCTTCTTTGTAACTGCGCTGAGAGCGAAGAGCGTCATAGATGTCCACGATGGAAATGATGCGCGTGAGGGGAGAGAGGGCCTCGCCGCGAATGCCGTCGGGGTAGCCCGAACCGTCGAGCCGTTCGTGATGATGGCGAATGAGCGGCAGCGCGTCGTGCATGGTGCGAAGTTTTCCGCAGATCTCGCAGCCCAGCACGGGGTGCCGCTTCATGATCGCGAATTCCTCCGGTGTGTAACGGCCGGGTTTAAGAAGGATGGCGTCAGGAATGGCGATCTTGCCCAGGTCATGGAGCATGCCGCCCTTTCTCAGGACCTGAGAGTCGTAGCCGCTCACGCCGAGCGCCTTGCCGAGTTCGACGGCGTATTGCGCGACGCGGTCGGCATGCCCGAGCGTGTACGGGTCCTTCGCCTCAAGGGTGCGGGCGAGCGCATTCAGCACGGTCTCGGCGTCGTCGCGCTCGTCGACGATCGTTTTGAGCCGGAGAAGGGACTTCACCCGGGCGATGAGCGTTTCCGCATGAATCGGACCGGCAATCACGTCGTCGCATCCGGCCTGAACGTACTTGCTGTCGTCCTGCCCTCCGGCCATGTCGATGATCAGGATGGGAACGGCGCTGCAGACTGGGTCTTGCTTAAGGATCTGGCAGAGAACGAGAGAATCGGGGTCGTTCAAGGTGGTTTCAAGGACGAGCAGATCGGGCGGGGAGCCAAGGTGAATGATCTCGAGCACACGTTCGCCGCGATCGGTGATGTGCACTTCGTAGTCACCGCTCGCAACCAGGACAGGGAGAAGTTGCGAAAGGCGTGAATCGGTTTGGCCGATAACGATTTTCGGGAGCCTCATCGTTGATGCCACTCTAGCAGAGGGTTCGGGACATCGTCAACGATCCACCCTTCCGCAGCGAAGTGTTATGATCTGATATCCCGAATCAAGGAACGCCATGACCAAGAAAGTTTCCGCAAAGCCGAAGAAAGAGAAGGAAGAAACTTGGGACGAACTGGAGATCTTCTCCGATCTCTCGGCGCTGTTCGCCTCCACGCTGGAACTGCAGCACACGCTCGATGAGACCATCGGGCTCGTCAGCCGCCTGACCAAGGCCGACGCCTGCTTCCTCTATCTCCTTGATCACGCGGCCAACGACCTGGTCCTGTCCGCCTCCAAGACCCCGCACCCCCATGAGATCGGCCATTTGCGGCTGGCCATGGGCGAAGGCATCACGGGCTGGGTCGCCAAGCACCACAAGGTCGTCGCGCTTCCCAAGGGCGCCCAGCACGACCCCCGCTTTCGCGGCGCGCTCCCGGAAGACGGCTACGAGGCCTTTCTCTCCATTCCCATTCTGATCAAGAACAAGCTGGTGGGCGTCATCAACGTTCAGCACCGCAAGCCCCACGTCCACTCGCCGCGGCTGATCAGCCTCCTTTCAACGATCGGGCGCCAGGTGGGCGCCGCCATTGAGACCGCCCGGCTTTACAAGGAAACGCGCACGCGCGCCAAGGCGCTCGAAGCCCTGAAAGCCGTGTCCCACACGCTCAATCAGGACCGTTATCCGGAAGAGATCATGCAGCTCATCGTCAACATGACGGCACAGATGATGGGATCCAACATCTGCTCGATCATGATCCTGGATGAAAAGAGCCAGGAACTCCGGGTGGTGGCGTCCCAGTCGCTCGACCCCGCCTACCGGGACAAGCCGCCCGTGAAGGCCAACGGAAGCCTCTCCGGCAAAACCATTTCAACAAAGGCCCCCGTGGTGGTGGCGGACGTTCGCCAGGAAACGTCCTACCAGTTCCGCGACTTGGCGCTGAAACAGGGCCTCGTCTCCCTTTTGTCGGTGCCCATGCTTTACAAGGACAAGGCGCTGGGCGTGATGAACACCTACACGCCCACCGAGCACCAGTTCACCGCCGAGGAAATCTCGTTCGTGCAGTCGGTGGCCAACCAGTGCGCCTCCGCGATCGAGAACACCCGTCTCCTCTCCGAAAAACTGGCCGCGCAGGAAGCCCTCGAGGCCCGCAAGCTCATTGAGCGCGCCAAGGGCATTCTGATGAAGCAGAAGAACATCCCTGAGGCGGATGCCTTTCGCGAGATCCAGCGTCAGAGCATGGACCGCCGCAAATCCATGAAGGAAATCAGCGAAGCCATCATCCTCGCCCACGAAATGGTTCAGTAAGTATGCGGATCGCGCTCGCCCAGATCAACTCGATCGTCGGCGATCTCGCCGGCAACGCCGAGCGGATCCAGGAGGCGCATGCCGAAGCCCAGCGCCAGGGCGCCGACCTCGTGGTCTTCCCCGAACTTTCCCTCACCGGCTATCCGCCGGAAGATCTGGTTCTCAAACCCGCCTTCGTCCGCGACAACCTCGCAGCGCTTCGCGCGCTGGCCAAGAAGCTCACCGGCCCGGCCGCCGTCATTGGCTTCGTCGATGCCGCGGACGACGCCCGCTACAATGCCGCCGCGTGGGTGGAAAAGGGCGCCGTCGCCGCCGTCTATCGAAAGAGGCTCCTTCCCAATTACGGCGTGTTCGATGAGGGGCGCTACTTTTCCGCCGGCCAGGCGCCGCTGGTGCGCATGTTCAAGGGAATCCGGGTGGGCGTTACCATCTGCGAGGACATCTGGCTACCGGGCAAACACTGGTCCGACCTGAAGAAAAAGTCGCCCAGGGTCGTCGTCAACCTGTCGGCAAGCCCGTTCCAGGCCGGGAAGCTGCGTGACCGGAAAAAGGCTTTTCGTGCGTTCGTCGGCGCGATCAAGGCGCCCCTCGTTTATTGCAATGCCGTGGGCGGCCAGGACGAGCTCGTTTTTGACGGCGCCTCCTTCGCCATGAGCGCGGCCGGACGCGTGGGCGCGGAAGCGCCGATGTTCCAGGACGGGGTTTTCACCATGGACATGGGTGAGCGCGCACAGGAGATGAAGTCGCTCTGGCCCGCGCCGGCGCCCCTGGATGGGGTCGACGAAATTCACCAGGCGCTGGTCCTCGGCGTGCGCGATTACGTGCGCAAGAACCGGTTCATGAAGGTGGCCATCGGCGTCTCCGGCGGCATTGACTCCGCTCTCGTCGCCGCCATCGCCACCGAGGCGCTGGGCAAAGAGAACGTGGTCGGCGTCACGATGCCGTCCAAGTACAATTCCGACGCCACGATTTCCGACGCGAAGAAGCTGGCCGACAACCTCGGCATCAAGTTTCACACCATCCCGATTCAGCCGGTTTTCGCCAGCTTTCTCGAGACGCTGGCGCCGACGTTCGCCAACACCGCCCCGAACGAAGCCGAAGAAAACCTGCAGGCGCGCATTCGCGGCGCGATGCTGATGGCGCTCTCCAACAAGTTCGGTTGGCTCGTGCTCACCACCGGCAACAAATCCGAAGTGTCGACCGGCTATTGCACGCTCTACGGCGACACCGCCGGCGGCTTCGCGGTAATCAAGGACGTTCTCAAGACCACCGTCTACGCCCTCTCTCAGCGCATCAACGAACGCGCTGGGCGCGAGCTTATCCCGGAAAGCACGATCGAGCGACCGCCCACCGCGGAACTGCGCGCGAACCAGAAAGACGAGGATTCACTGGGCGCGTACGCGGACCTCGACCCCGTCATCGTCGCTTACGTCGAGCAGAACCGGTCGCTGCCTGACATCGTGCGCGCGCGTCCGGACCAGGAAGATTACGTGCGTCGAATTCTCGCTCTCATCGACCGCAACGAGTACAAGCGCCGCCAGGCGCCTCCGGGCATCAAGATCACGCCGCGCTCGTTCGGGCGGGACCACCGCATGCCTATCACCAACCGCTACCGCGCGGGCTGAAACGCCTCGCGCTCAAGCGCCTCGGCCTCGGCCACGGCGCCGTCCCCTCCAGGTAGTTCGCTCGCGATTCTCATCAGTCTTGCCGCCTTCTCAAGCTCTCCGGCTCCTTTTGCCGCACGCGCGCTTTCCATGACGGAACGAGCGCTGACGGGCGCAACGGCCTCCGCGGGCTTTCGCACGCGGCGGCGCGGCTTGGACTCCGTCGAAATCGGGGCTTCCACCGGTGCGGGCGTGGGCTTCGGCCTGGACGATTCGTTGGCCTCGCGGCTGAGGCGCTCGATCGCGGCGCGGGAGGGATGGCCCACCGGCAGCGTTCGCGAGAACCACGCGTCGGCGCGAAGCCAGGCGTTGCGTGCATCGAGAATTCGACCCTCCTTCCAGGCCACGGCGCCTTCATCGATCAGGGTGAGGGCGAAGGCGGGTGGGCGCGACGAGCCACGGGCAACGGCGATCAGGCCAGCCATATCATCGGACGACATTGAAGGCGCGGCCGCGTAGAGACCGGGAACCGCGAGCAGACAGAGAGCGGTGGTGAGACGCATAAGACTTCCTTTGAAGGGGACCGGCGACGACGTGCGGCGGGGGATGCCGCGGAAGGGAGATGGGAGCTTACTACAAAGCTGGTTTAGGCGTGAACGCGCGCCGCGAGGAAGGCCGGGAACTGATCGTACGGCAGAATCTCGAGGCCCAGATTTTCCGCCCAGAGCGTCAGCCCCTGGTCGGCCGACACCAGCGTGGCGCCGGTTTCGTACGCGAGCAGAAGGATGTCGACGTCCGCCTTCGAATCGAGCATGCCTTCGCGCATGATGCGCCGGTGCGTTTCCCGCAGCCGCTGAATCCACTCGGCGTCGGGCCGCGGGCCTTTCTCGCCGCGCTCGGGTTCGGGAGGCGCGGGCGTGTAAAGCGCATCGCGCACCGTGCGCTCCGCCAGGCGAAGCCCTCTGTCGATGCGGTCGCGGATCTCATCGACGAGCGTGTAGATGAACATTCCCGGCAGCTTCACTTCGTGTTTGCGGGGCGCCTGCTGGCGCACGACGGACAAAAGGTCTTTGGGAATCGCGGGTTCCTCGGCGAAGTGCATGAGCTCAACATACACGCTCGGCGGCATAAGGAATTCCAGCTTTTCGGCCCGCCGGGCCTGCTCGAGGAAACGCGTGAACGCCTCCGTCGGCGATGTGCCGAAGGCGGCGGACGAGGCTGGATTCACGAACACGCTGGTGTCGAGGACGATGCGGCGGATGTGTTCCATGGACAAAGAGGCGGGGTCGCCGGCGTTCACGCCGGCGGTTTCGTTTTATCGATCGCGGCGCGAATGATCTCGCGCAGGCCTTTGGGGCGGAAGGGTTTGGTGAGAAATCCGGCGACGTTCGGTTCGCGCTTGATGTCCACGACCATGGAGTCGTCAAAATCCTTGGCGGTCATCACGATGACCGGAATGTCCTTGGTGGCCGCGTTGCTGTGCAAAACGCGGATGGCTTCGTAACCGCCGAGATCCGGCATCATCATGTCCATCAGGATCACGTCTGGCTTCATGTTCGTCGCCATCTCGATGCCCTGTCGGCCGTTGTAGGCGGAGGCCAGTCGATACTCCCCCTCCAGCGTATCGTGAATCAGCGTCTGCAGGGCGGGCTCGTCGTCGACCACCAGCACCTTCCGAAGCTGGGGGGCCGTGTATCCGATGTCGATGACAATGTTGGGTTCGTTCATCATGTCCATAATTTACCAGCTTGAAATGGGACGGTTGTGGGTATCGGGCATCCAACTGTTGACCGCCACGAACCCGTTGAGCATCGAGTAAACCCAGTCGCCCCGGTTGTCGAAGCGATCCTGGACGGTATTCAGGTTCTCCGGATAATGGTGGTCCAGATCAACGAAGGGAATCCTATTAATATATTTGGGCGTCAGCGCGGCCGTCAGACGCGTTTCAGGCGCCCCTTCATCCGACGGGTAGAGGCCAAAGTTGTCCGAATAGTAGATCGCGAGGGCGCCACGGAGATCCCCGAGGTGGGCCTTGGTCCGACCCTCCCGCGCCTGGTGAAGGGCGAGACGGAACTTCGGGAGCGTAATGCCCGCGACGACGCCCAAAATCACCACCATGGCGAGAATTTCGAAGATCGTGAGGCCCGAATTTCGTTTCATCGCGATAACTTGACCCATTTTGGGCGGGTTTTCAAGCCGCGTTCAAAATCATGCGAATCTGGTGAACGTGGTGAGTCCGGCCGCTACCGCCTGCCGCCGGTGAAGGGAAAGTAAGCCCTCCAAATAAAAACCCGCCCGGCGTTACCGCCGGACGGGTCTTCCTGAAGCTAATTAACCGTATGAAGCGGTTAGACCGCGGTAACGTTGGCCGCTTTCGCGCCCTTCTCACCAGCGACTTCGTCGAACTGCACTTCCTGACCTTCGACGAGGCTCTTGAAGCCTTCACCGGAGATCGAGGAATAATGGACGAACACGTCGCCCGAACCATCGGCCTTGGCAATAAAGCCGAAGCCCTTCGCGTTGTTGAACCACTTCACTCTGCCACGTTGACTCATTTGAATATACCTCTATTTGACTGTTTGCCTGGCAAATCCGGAGCTCCCACTATCGAAGTGGAACCGCACTCCGGAACCGTCAGATTGTATTTTTAGTTAGGCCGCGATGACGACGTTGGCCGCTTTCGGACCGCGTTCGCCCGCGACTTCGTCGAAAGTCACCTGCTGACCTTCGGCCAAGCTCTTAAATCCCTCGCCGGAAACGGACGAGTAATGGACGAAAACGTCCCCGGACCCGTCTGCCTTGGAGATGAAACCAAAACCCTTGGCATTGTTGAACCACTTCACTGTTCCCTTCTGACTCATTCTTCTGTACCTCTTTTTTCGTTTTTCGTGCCGGAGACAGGCATAGCGCTGCGCGTAAACGCGGAGAAATGCCGGTAACCAGTAAATCGGTGATCGATGCTTCGGGAATTAATCGAGGATTCCTTCAATGAGGAAGTCAACGGAGGGACGGCGGGAAGGCCGGGACCGATGCAGCAGGATTAAATCTTTCAACAAACATCATGAAACTCGTAGGACAATTGTGGCTAATATTTCCGTCGATCACAAGAGATATCTCCGTCAGGCGGCGGGGGGCTCCACCCATTTTCCATGCGACTTGATGAGCTCAATCAACTTGTCGTCCGCGGTTTCGCTGGGAATCGACTTTTCCACGCAGGTCTTTCCGACGTACAGGTTGATCTTTCCCACGCCCCCGCCCACGTAGCCGAAATCAGCGTCCGCCATCTCGCCCGGACCGTTGACGATGCATCCCATGATCGCGATCTTCACCCCTTTCAGGTGGCCCGTTTTTGACTTGATGCGCTCGGTCGTGCTTTGAAGATCAAAGAGAGTGCGACCGCACGAGGGGCAGGAAACAAACTCGGTTTTCGTCAGGCGGTTTCCGCAGGCCTGAAGAAGGTTGTACGCGTAGTCGAGATCGGGCCCGTTGATCTCACGGTTCGCAACCCGGACGAATTCGCCCAAGCCGTCGCAGATCAGGCTTCCAAAAACCACGGCCGTTTCGAGGTTCGGCTCATCGGTCGCGCCTGAAAGGATCAGCGGCACCGTGAGATGGAGCCGGCGAAGGTGCGCGGCCAACAAACGCGGCGCATGGACCGATCGCATCGCGTCGCCCTCCAGGCAGACCACGAGGGGGACGCGCCCGCTCTTGAGCCTCTCGGTGAGACGAACCAACGTCTCGACGGAGGTGGAGCGAAGGACCAGCGCGGCCGATCGGCGGCGACAGACTTCCATGAGGCAGCCGAGCTCGTTCTCGTCGAACTGGTCGGCGACGCGGTAGCCATAGGCGTCCGCGTCGAGATTGATCGAGGCCGGGACCGCGCCCGCCGCGTAGGTAAGCCAGAAGGAAACGCGGCTCGTCTCGAACTGCAGACGTTCGCGGAACGCGTTGTACGCCGCGTCATCAGCGACCGTGAGACGGTCGATGTCGAGTACTTCCGGCGGCGTGTCGCGCTTGACGCGCTCTTCAATCAACGCCAGAACGCGCTCAGCGGATGCTACAGACGGGCGGATGGATGTGATGATGCGGATGGGCGCGGTAGAACCGACTGCCAGAGGACCGAACATCAACGGATCCACGGGACGCCGGCTGGCGGTCGTTCCTTCTTCCTTATAGGTCAGCGTGATTGCGGGAGGTTCCGCGGGGCGCCAGGAAAACGCGGCGAACGGCTGAGCGTAGCGGGCCGCCAGTTCCTGGGCGACGGGAATCTCAAGTTCGGGCTCTTCGGTCAACGACACGCGGATCGTATCGCCAATCCCGTCATCGAGGAGACTGCCGATACCGGCGGCGGACTTGATGCGCCCGTCCTGACCGTCGCCCGCTTCGGTGACGCCCAGGTGAAAGGGATAATCCATTCCTTCCTCATCCATGCGCGCGGCGAGGAGCCGATAGGCCGCGATCATCACGCGCGGGTTGGAGGCCTTCATTGAAAGGATGATGTCGTGGTAATCGTTCTTGCGGCAGATGCGCACGAACTCAAGGGCGGACTCGACCATTCCCTCGGGCGTGTCGCCATAGCGGTTCATGATCCGGTCCGAGAGGGACCCGTGGTTGGTGCCCACGCGCGCCGAGCGCTTGAGCCGCTTGAGCTTCTCGACGAGCGGCGTGAACTTCTCCTCGATCCGGTCGAGCTCGGCCGCGTAATCCTCGTCGGTATACTCGCGCACGCGGAAGGCCTTCCCGTCGACGAAATTGCCGGGGTTGATGCGCACTTTCTCAACAAAGTCGGCCGCGGCCATCGCGGCATCGGGTCGGAAATGGATGTCGGCGACGAGCGGAACGTGGCATCCCCTGTTGATGAGCTCGCTTTTGATCTTTTCCAGGTTTTGGGCGTCTAGGACGGTGGGGGCGGTGATCCGGACGATCTCGCAACCAACGTCGACCAGCCGGAGCGTCTGCGCTACGGTGGCCTCAGTGTTCATCGTGTCGGTCGTGGTCATCGACTGAACGCGGATGGGGTTGTCGCCGCCCACGGCCACGGATCCGACGTACACGACCCGTGTGCGGCGGCGCCGGTAGAGGAAGGGATCAAGCAGGAAAGAAGCCTGCCTGGTTACTGCTTGGTCCAGCATGAGGAATCCTGAGACAGACTAATTTGAGAAAGCGAGGTACCCGAGAACGAAAAGGTCGAGCCCGGGAATGATCATGAGCGCGCCGATCCACCCCGGCTTTGAGCGCTTCTGGGCGATGCGGATCCATATCCAGATCGCCACGCCGATGTTGACGATCGGGACAAGCAGGGCGAGGAACCACCAGTAGCTGAGCCCGGCGAGCCGGATCATCATGAGCACCTGAAGGATCGGGACCCAGCCCCACCAGGCCTTGGCGTCGCCAAGTTTCTTGGCGAGCGTCACGAGGCAGTAGCTGAAGAAAACATAGATCGCGATCGCGACGAGAAAGGGAACGATGCCGAGTTGTGTATCCATTAGGGTAGTTGTGTTTCTCCCATGAGGTATTTGTCGATTCCGCGAGCGGATTCGCGGCCCTGCTTGATCGCGCGCACGACGAGGGACTGGCCGATCGCCATGTCACCGGCCGCGAAGACGCCTTCCTTGCTCGTCATGTGATTGCCGTCGACCTGCACGTTGCCGCGCGCGTCGAGGGTCACACCGAGCTGCTGGATCATTCCTTCATGGACCGGATGGACGAAGCCCATGGCGAGAAGCACGAGGTCGGCGGGCAAGACGAATTCCGAGCCCGGCACTTCCTTCATCTTCATCTGAAATTTTTCATCGCGTTCCCACACGATCTTCACGCCGTGCAGTTCCTTCACGCGGCCATTTTCTCCGACGAACTTCTTCGTCAGAACGGAATATTCAATCGCTCCGCCTTCCTTGTGGGACGAGGACATGCGCAGAATGCGCGACCACTCCGGCCACGGATTGTCGCCGGCGCGTTCCACCGGCGGCTTGGGCATGAGCTCGAGCGATGTAATCGACTTCGCACCCTGGCGGTGCGAGGTGCCGATGCAGTCCGACCCAGTGTCGCCGCCGCCGATCACGATGACGTGCTTCCCCTTCGCGCTGATGGTCCTGGCTTCGTCGAGCTTGTCGCCGGCCACGCGCTTGTTCTGCTGCGGCAGAAACTCCATGGCGAAATGGATTCCGTCGAGCTCGCGGCCGGGCGCGGGAAGGTCACGGCCTTTCTCGGAACCGCCCGAGAGCAGCACCGCGTCAAATTCCTTGAGGATGTCATCCACGGCCACGTTCTTGCCTACGTTCGCGTTGACGCGGAACTCGATGCCTTCTTCCTTGTAGATCTCGATGCGACGATCGAGCACCCACTTCTCGAGCTTGAAATCGGGAATGCCGTAGCGGAGCAGGCCGCCGATCCGGTCGGCCTTTTCGAAAACGGTGACGAGATGGCCCGCGCGATTGAGCTGCTGCGCGGCCGCGAGACCGGCCGGACCGGAGCCGATCACCGCGACCTTCTTGCCTGTCCGCTTCGACGGCTTCTCGGCCTTGATGAGCCCTTCCTTGAAACCGCGTTCAATGATGCTGTATTCGTTGAGCTTGATGCTGACCGGCGGCGAAATAAGTCCCAGCACGCAGGCGGCCTCGCAGGGCGCGGGGCAGACGCGACCGGTGATTTCCGGAAGATTATTCGTTCGGACGAGACGCTCGAGCGCGTCCTTCCAGCGATTGCGCGAGACGAGGTCGTTCCAGTCCGGGATGAGATTGTCGACGGGGCAGCCCCAGTGGCAGGTGGGAATGCCGCAGTCCATGCAACGGGCGCCTTGCTCGCGGACCTTCTCTTCAGTCAGGGGAATGGTGACTTCGCGATAGTCCTTCACCCGCTCTTCGACCGGGCGGTAGGGCATCTCTTCCTTCGGATACTTTAAAAAGCCTCTGATCTCGCCCATGATTACCGGGCCCCCGCCGTCTGCTCTTTGCCCACAACGGAACTCTTGGCGGCCGAACCCTCAGCGAGAGCGCGGCGATACTCCTGCGGGAAAACCTTCACGAACCTGGGGAGGACCGCGTCCCAGCTCTTGAGCATTCTGTCGGCCACGGTGCTGCCGGTGAACTGCGCGTGCTTCTGGATGAGATCCTTGAGCGCGGCCACGTCATCAGGTTCCACCACCGGTTCGAGGTCCACCATGCCGGGATTGCAGTTCTTTTTGAAAGCGCCGGCCTTGTCGAAAACGTAGGCGATGCCGCCGCTCATGCCGGCCGCGAAATTGCGGCCCGTGGAGCCGAGGACGACCACCGTTCCGCCGGTCATGTACTCGCAGCCGTGGTCGCCAATACTCTCGACGACGGCCTTCACGCCGCTGTTGCGAACGGCGAAACGTTCGCCGCCCATGCCCCGGAAGTAGGCTTCGCCGGTGACGGCGCCGTAAAGCGCAACGTTGCCGATCACCATGTTTTCCTCCGGAATGAACGTGGCCGACTTGGGCGGGTAGACGATGATGCGACCGCCGGAGCAGCCCTTTCCGATGTAATCGTTGGCTTCGCCTTCGAGCTCGAGCGTCACGCCCGGCGCGAGCCACGCGCCGAAGCTTTGCCCGGCCGAACCGTTGAACTTGATATGGATGGCGTCGTCGGGGAGGCCCTTAGCTTCCCACTTTTTGGAAACCTCCGACGACAGGATCGCTCCAACCGCACGGTTCACGTTGTAAACCTTGCTCTCGATACGAACGGGCGTCCCCTTCTCGAGGGCGACCTTCGCCTTCTTGATCAAATCGTAATCGAGCGACGTGGAGAGCGCGTGGTCCTGCGTGGTGACGCAGCGGATGGCGATCTTGTCGCTCACTTTGGGCCGGTAGAGCATCGCTGAAATGTCGACGCCCTTCGCCTTCCAGTGGTCCACCGCAGGGTCCATCTCGAGGCTGTCGACGCGGCCGATCATTTCGTCGATGGTGCGGAACCCCATCCTGGACATCAACTCGCGCAGTTCCTCGGCGAGGAAAGTGAAATAGTTCACGACGTGCTCGGGTTTGCCCGGGAATTTCTTGCGAAGTTCGGGGTCCTGCGTGGCGACGCCGACGGGGCAGGTGTTCAGGTGACACACGCGCATCATGATGCAGCCCGACGCGATGAGCGGCGCCGTGGCGAAACCGATTTCGTCGGCGCCGAGGAGGAACGCCACCGCCGCGTCGCGCGCGGTCTTGATCTGACCGTCGGTCTGCACGCGAATGCGGCCGCGCAGATCGTTGAGGACGAGCACCTGCTGGGTCTCGGCCAGGCCGAGCTCCCAGGGAAGGCCCGCGTATTTGACGGAAGTGAGCGGAGACGCGCCCGTGCCGCCTTCGTGGCCGGCGACGACCACGAGGTCGGCCTTGCCCTTCGCGACGCCCGCGGCGACCGTGCCGACGCCGACTTCCGACACCAGCTTCACGCTGATCGCGGCGTCCGGGTTGCCGTTCTTCAGGTCGAAAATGAGCTGCGCCAGGTCTTCGATGGAATAAATGTCGTGATGGGGCGGCGGAGAGATGAGCGTCACGCCGGGGATGGAATTTCTGACGGAAGCGATCTCTTCGGTGATCTTCGTTCCGTGGAGCTGTCCGCCTTCGCCGGGCTTGGCGCCCTGTGAAACCTTGATCTGGAGTTCGTCGGCGTTGACCAGGTAATGGCTCGTGACGCCGAAGCGGCCGCTGGCCACCTGCTTGATCGCCGATCGCTTCGAATCGCCGTTGGGCATGGGCTTAAAGCGGCCGGCGTCTTCGCCGCCTTCGCCGGTGTTCGAGCGGCCGCCGAGGCGGTTCATGGCGATGGCGAGGTTCTCGTGCGCCTCGCGGCTGATGGAGCCGAACGACATCGCGCCCGTGCAGAAGCGCTTAAAGATGGAGGTGGCGGGCTCCACTTCGCTGAGCGGAACCGGCTTCTCGGCCATGCGCAGTTTCATAAGGCCGCGGAGCGTGGCGAGGTTGTGGCCGCGCTCGTCGATGAGCCGCGAGAAATCTTTGAAGGCCTGGCGATTGTTCGCGCGGACCGCGTACTGGAGCTTGTGAATCGTGGCGGGGTTGATCATGTGATACTCCCCCTCCTTGCGCCACTGGTAGAAGCCGCCGACATTGAGGTCGTCCTCGCCGCCCGCCACGTCAGGATAGGCCTCGCGGTGTCGCATGAGCGTCTCTTCCGCGATCGTTTCGATACCGATACCGGCCACGCGCGAAACGGTGTTCGAGAAATGTTTGTCGACGACGGAAGCGTTGAGACCCACCGCCTCGAATATCTGGGCGCCGCGGTAGCTCTGGATGGTCGAAATACCCATCTTCGCGATGATCTTCAGCAGGCCTTTGCGCGTCGCCTTCAGATAGTTCTTTTCGGCGTGTGCATAATCCAAATCCGCCGGAAGGAGCTTCTGGTTCATCATGTCGGAAATGGTTTCGAACGCCATGTACGGATTGATCGCGCTCGCGCCGTAGCCGATGAGCAGCGCGAAGTGCTGCAGCTCCCGCGCCTCGCCCGTTTCGAGCGCGATGCCGACCTTCGTGCGGGTTCCCTCGCGGATCAGGTGGTGATGGACGGCCGCCATGGCGAGGAGCGCCGGGATCGGAACGTTCTCCTTGTCCACGCCGCGGTCGGAGAGGATAAGGATGGTGTAGCCCTGGCGGATCGCCTTCGAGGCTTCCTGGCAAAGTTGTTGAACGGCGGGCGCCAGCCCGTCGACGCCTTTCGCGGCGCGGAAAAGCATCGGCAGCGTAGCGGCCTTGAGCTTTCCTTCGTTGATGCGGCGGACCTTCTCGAGGTCTTTGTTCGAGATGATGGCGTGCGGCAGCTTGAGGTGGTGGCACTGCTCGGGCGTTTCGTCGAGCAGGTTGCCCTCGGCGCCCAGCGTGGCTTCGGTGGACATCACGAGTTCCTCGCGGATCGAATCGATGGCCGGGTTCGTCACCTGCGCGAAGAGCTGCTTGAAATAGTTGTAGAGGAGCTTCGGCTTCTCGGAGAGCACCGCGAGCGGCGAGTCCTCACCCATGGAACCGACGGCTTCTTCCCCCTTCGACGCCATGGGGTGAAGAATGATCTTCATGTCCTCGAGCGTGTACCCGAAGGCTTTCTGGCGGCGTAAAACCGTTGAATGATCCACTTCGTGGAACGTGTCTGGTTCCGGGAGGTTTTCAAAGCGGACGAGATTTTCTTTCAACCACTTTCCGTAGGGCTTGCGGGCCTTGAGACCGTTCTTGATCTCATCGTCGGCCACGATGCGGCCCTGTTCAAGATCCACAAGCAGCATGCGGCCGGGCTGGAGGCGGCCATTCTGAAGAATATTGGCCGGGTCGATCTCGAGTACGCCCACTTCCGACGCCATGACGATCATGTCGTCTTTCGTGACCGTGTAGCGCGCGGGGCGCAGACCGTTGCGATCGAGGAGCGCGCCGACAGATCGCCCGTCGGTGAACACCATCGAGGCGGGGCCGTCCCACGGTTCCATCAGGCACGAGTGATATTCGTAAAAAGCTTTCTTCTCGTCGTCCATGCTCTCGTGGCCACTCCAGGCCTCGGGGACCATCATGAGCATGGCGTGCGCCATCGAGCGGCCGGTGGCGACGAGCGCCTCAAGCGCGTTGTCGAAGGTCGCCGAGTCGGAGCCGCCGGGCGTGATGACGGGAAGGATCTTGCGGATGTCGTCACCGAACGTCGGGCTTTCAAAAAGGGTTTCGCGCGCGTGCATCCAGTTGATGTTGCCGCGCAGCGTGTTGATTTCTCCGTTGTGCGAGATGTAGCGAAACGGATGGGCCAGGTCCCACGACGGGAACGTGTTCGTGCTGTAACGCGAGTGGACGACGGCGAGCGCGCTCACCATCTCCGGATCGGCGAGGTCGGGGAAATAGGGATGAAGCTGTCCCGCCATCAACTGACCCTTGTACACCATGGTCCGCGTCGACAGCGTGACGATGTAGAACATCTTTTTGTTGAGGATTTCGGACGCCGACACCAGTCGTTCAGCGACTTTGCGGACGACGAGCAGCTTGCGCTCCAGCGTGTCCTGGTCCGTGACGTTCTTGCCGCGACCGATGAAAATCTGCCTGATGATCGGCTCCGCGCTGCGGGCGACTTCGCCGATAGACTCGGACACGACGGGCACGTCGCGCCAGCCGAGGAGGACCTGCCCCTCTTCCGCGATCGCCTGTTCGAGCTTGGCGACGCAAAAGGCGCGCTCGTCATTGTCGGTGGGAAGGAACACGATGCCCGCGCCGTACTCGCCCTCGCTGGGGAGAGAAATCTTGAGCTTCGCCGCTTCCTTCTTCAGGAACGCGTGCGGGAGCTGGACCATGATGCCCGCGCCGTCGCCGGTGTTGGGATCACAGCCGCACGCGCCGCGATGGGCGAGCTTCTCGAGGATCGTCAGGCCGTCTTCAACGATTTGATGCGACTTCTTGCCCTTGATATGGGCGACAAAGCCGACGCCGCAGCTGTCTTTTTCCAGCGCTGGATCGTAAAGGCCCTGTTTGGGTGGAATGCCTGATTGTGTCATGGAGGTTTAAGCCCGGATTGAGAAGCGGGACAAGCCTTACGGCTTGCTAGCTGAGGTTCGGGATGCGATTCGACCGGGAAAGAACATATCGACTGAGGATTCTAACACAGAAGGCCGGGGGAGGCAAACCCAGCCCACGGCCTAGTCCCAAACCCGTCCGTCGCGGGACAAAAGGGCTTCACTCTCAGCGGGTCCCCAGGATCCGGCGGGATAGGTGGGAATCGGCTCCTGGCCTTTCTCCCAATGGTGGGCGATCGGGTCGATGATGCGCCACGCCTCCTGCACGCTGTCAGACCGGGTGAAGAGCGTCTGGTCTCCGAGCATCGCGTCCTGAAACAGGCGTGCGTAGGACTCGGGTGGCGGCGTCTTGAACGTCTCCTGGTAACCGAAATCCATGGTCACGGTGCTCATGCACAGTTTTGGGCCGGGATGCTTCGCCTCAAAACGCATCGTGATACCCTCATCCGGCTGGATTCGGAAGCGGAGCACGTTGGGCGTAAGCTGGTCGGCCAGGAGCGGCTTGAAGATGGACGTGGGAACGCGCTTAAAATGGACGGACACATTCACTTCCCGTTCCGCGAGTCTCTTGCCCGACCGAAGGTAAAAGGGGACACCCTGCCACCGCCAGTTTTCAATCTCAAGCCGGACGGCGGCGAAGGTCGCGATGCGCGAGGCCGGGCCCACGCCCTTTTCCTCCCGATAGCCGGGAACGCGCTCGCCATTCATGGCTCCCGCTCCATACTGCGCCACCACGGTGTTCTCCTTCACTTGATACTCGCGCATCGGGGTCACCGACTTCAGCACGTCATTGCGGCGGCTGCGCACCGCGTTGGCCTCGAGGCTGCTCGGCGGCTCCATCGCGATCAGGGTGAGAAGCTGGAGGAGGTGGTTTTGAAACATGTCGCGCAGCACGCCCGCCTGCTCGTAATAACCGGCGCGGTGCTCCACGCCGAGTTGTTCCGAGGCCGTGATCTGCACATGGTCGACGAAATTGCGGTTCCACACCGGCTCGAACATGATGTTGGCGAAGCGGAACATCAGAATGTTCTGAACCGTCTCCTTCGCCAGATAATGGTCGATGCGGTAGATCTGCTCTTCGCTGAGGTGAGTACGGAGAGCGGTGTTGAGATGCTCCGAGGTGGGGAGCGAAGAACCGAAGGGTTTCTCGATGACGACGCGGACCCAGCCCTTCTCACTGTCAGGCCGCGCGAGCCCGGAATTGCCGAGTTGGGCGACGATATCGCCGTAAATGGAAGGCGGCGTGGAAAGATAATAGACGCGACGACAATGCACATCGAATTTGCCGTCGAGTTCACATAGGGCCGTGCTCAGTCGCTGGTAAAGCTTCGCGTCTCCGTAGTCGCCCGCCAGGTAGCGGCAGCGCGCCACGAAGCGGTCGGTGTCTTCCTTCGACGCGTCCTTGGGCAGCGACGAGCGCACGTGCTCCTGGAATTTCTCGTCGGACATCTCAGTCCGCGCCACGCCGACGATGTAGAAGGACTTCGGCATCAGGGCGTGCGTTGAGAGATGGAATAGCGAGGGGAGGAGCTTGCGGTGCGTCAGGTCGCCCGACGCGCCGAAGATGACGATGGCGCAGGGCTCGGGCACCTGTTCGAGGAGGCAGAGCTCTTCTTTCGTGTAGATCTTGGAGGCGAGAATCGCCTGTCGCACGCCGGCTTACTTCTTGTCGAAGCCGGCGGCTTTCACGCCATGCTGGCCGGTGGCGGCCGTGATGGCGCCCGCGCCCGCGCCGGAGGTCCGCTTGTCTTCTCCCCCCACCTTCACGACGGCATGGCCGCCGAACTTGGCGCGGAGGGACGCGAGGACCTTGTTGGAAAAAGCATCTTTCTGACGGGAAAGGAAGCGCTGGTAGAGCGAGAGCGTGAGAACCGGAGCGGCCACGCCGGACTCAACAGCCTGAAGAACCGTCCAGCGGCCTTCGCCGGAATCTTCCACGTAGCCGGAGACGTCGGCCAGCTTGCTGTCCTGCGCGAAAGACTCGGCGGCCAGCTCGAGTAGCCAGGACCGGATGACGCTCCCCTGGTTCCAGAGATGAGACACCTTGGCGGCGTCGGGTTTGTAGGTGGAGGCTTCCAGGATTTCAAAACCTTCGGCGTACGCCTGCATCATGCCGTACTCAATTCCATTGTGAACCATCTTCACGAAATGGCCGCCGCCGTGGCCGCCGCAATGCAGGTAGCCGTCTTTGGGCGCGAGGTCCTTGAGAAGGGGCTCGATCAGCTTGAAGTCCGCTTCGTCGCCGCCAACCATCGTGCAGTAGCCGATCTTCAGGCCCCAGATGCCGCCGGACACGCCGGCGTCGAGATAGTGGATGTTCTTCTTCTTCAGCTCGCCGGCGCGACGGATGTCGTCCTTGAAGTAACTGTTGCCGCCGTCGATGATGAGATCGCCGGCCTTAAGAAGGTCCGAAAGCTGGGAAATGTGGTCGTCGAGCACCTGCCCTGCGGGGAGCATGAGCCAGACGACGCGCGGACCTTTAAGCTTGGCCACGAAATCCGGAAGGGTGGTGGTCCCGATGGCGCCCTCGCCGGCGATTTCCTGGACCTTCGCCGCGGTTCGGTTATAAACGACGACCTCGTGTCCCGCCGTCATGAGACGACGGGCCATGTTCATGCCCATGCGTCCAAGTCCGATCATTCCAATCTGCACGTTGCGCTCCTTACTTCAGGTCGGTTTTATCGGAGGGATGGTCGTTGGAGTCCTTGAGGTCGTTCACGCCGTCCTTGAAACTTTTGATGGACTTGCCGAGCGACTTCGCGACCTCGGGAAGCCGCTTGGCCCCGAAAAGAAGAAGCACGATCAACAGGATGATGACCAGTTCGCCCATGCCGACATTGGGAAGCATATGTAAGTCCTCCGCGGCGCCCGCCGCGGGCGGGACCGATTTTCAGTTTAGCAGTTTATACGGAAACGTCCGGGGGGCCGGACGCGTCGTCGAGCTTATAGGCGACGACCTTAAGAGAGAGATCGATGCCGTCGGCATGATCGTAGGAGAGTGTCTGGGGAACCTCGAGGCGGATGAACGCGTCGCCGGACGGGCCCTTCACCACCACGGCCTTGGCGGGACTGCCCGACCAGATGCGCGCCACGAGAGGTTCACCCGCTTTCTTGGTGCGGATCGAGAAGCGGACCTTGATCCACTTGGCCGCGACGGGAATTCCCTGGGAGAGATCGACGAAAGGCACGATCAGCCCAGGAATCGCCGCACCTTGGCGGCCTGAGTGATGAGGTCGGGGATGCCGCGCGTGTCGTCTTTCTTGATCTGGCTTCGAAGCGCGCCGACCAGGGCCTGATGAATCTGGTCCTGCTTCTCGTCGAGTTTGAGCATGCGCATCGTGGCGCGAATGTCCTCGGCCACACGCACCGGCAGGATGGACAGGCACTGCGGATCGAAGTACATCGTCGCATCACGCATGTCGTCGATGAAGTTGGGATAGACCTCAACGATCGTCTTAACGTCCGACGGCTTGAGCCCGGCCAGGCCGAGCAGCTCCGGCGGAAGGCCGATGGAATACAGAGCGGCGCAGAAGCTGATGGCCCGTGGCAGACGCTTGCCCGCCACCGCGCGGGTGTAGCCGAAAAGACCGGTGTGAAGCTTTCGCTTGCGGCGCGGCGGCACGAAGCGCGCCACGGAGTTGATGAGGGGCGTGAGCCGCTCCACCTGGCGCGAATAGGTGCGGGAGATTTTTTCAATGAGTTCGAGCAACGGCTGCTCATCGTCGACGGGGTGCGGCGCGCGGCGGGTGGTCTTGTTGATGATGGCGACCGCTTTCTTCACGAGATCTTCCGGGTAATCGAACTTGAACGCCGACTGGACCGTGAAGGTCTGCACCGACGGGTAGCCCTTGAGGCGGCTCTTCACGTTCGTCGGCTTGAAGTTGCCCCGGAATGGGGCCGAACCGAGGCCCACGATAGGATAAAGCGGAATGCCGACCTTTTCCTCAAGCTTGTGGAGACGGGCGAGCGCGATCTTGATCAACAGAACGGCGCTGGCCGAACCGTACGCCATCGCGGGGTCCGAGCGGGCAAGAAACACGCGCTGGTGCGGCAATTCCTTGCCCTTCAGATATTCCTCGACGATGGTGTCGGCGGAAAGAAGCGACGGCTTGTCCTCGATCAAGGGGATGACGTTAATCGATCCGGGATGGAAATCGCCGATCCATTCGCCGAGCGTGATATCGCCCGGCAGCACGGGGCGGTCCGCTTTCCCCGCGACGTAGAACCGGTAGTAGTTCCAGATGCGGTTGAGCTCGATGGCGTTGGTCGTCATCGGCAGGATGATCTCGAAAATGGGCGGGACCCCGCCGTCCTTATAGAACTGGCTCGCCGTGTCGAATGACCGCGGAATGCTCTCGAGAATCTCCAGCAGCATCTTCGACGACGAGCGTTCCCGCTCTGGGTTAGGAACGCGCAGAGTAAGGAACACGTTCTTCCCCAGCACCTTCTTCTTGAAAAAATTCGGGTGGCCCGCCAACAGCTTCGAGACGACGTTCGAATCCACTTCCTTGCCTTCGTGGTCCCACATCTGTTCGGTCACGCCAAGCGTGTTGTAAACGTAGAAGGCCTCGCGCACCTCCTCTTCGGCGCTCATCTGGCTGTACTCGGCGAACATCGGCCAATGGGCGTTGTCGGGGTGTTGCGTGCTCATGCAGCGAGGGATGAGGGGACCGGTTGTCATTGAGATTCCTTGTAATGGTATGCGGCGACGGGCCGTCGGGCGACCGCATTATAGTTTATAGGCCGAACTCGAGTTGGAGGTCCGGCCGGCGAAAGGATGATGGCTCGGGCAAGTCGGGAAAGCGGTCCCATCTGAAAGGCGTCGGTGGCGCCCGAGAGACAATATCATCACCTTATAAACCTCGAGCCTCGCCTTTGGGCTCGAGAGCTCCCGGTGGGCGGACTCGAACGGATTGGGTGGATTGGATATCTGCTTCATGGCAACGGACCTCCGTCGCCGTACGAGGGGTGGGCGAGATCAGACTCTACTCAAAGCAGGCCGCCGCGGTTAGACCGAGGCGATCGAGTCGGCGTCCTCCGGTTTGCGGTGCCGAATGTCTTTCCCGAGAACCATGAAAATGACGTCTTCGGCGATATTGGTGGCGTGGTCGGCGATGCGCTCGAGGTTTCGGGAGATCAGGATGAGACTCAACGCCCGTTGAATCGTGGACGAGTCGAACTGCATGAGCTGCATCAGCTCGTTAAACGCTTCGCTCTTGAGCTTGTCCTCTTCCTCGTCGCGCTGAACGACGGCGCGCGCAAGCTCCACGTCGCGCTTCACGTAAGAATCGAGCGCGTCCTTGAGCATGCGTTTCGCCAGCTCCGCCATGCGCGGGATATCGAAAAGCTTTCGTTCGAGCTGCGGATGACGAAGCAGAATCGCGGTGGTCTGGGAAATATTGCAGGCCTGATCGCCGATCCGCTCGAGATCGGAATTAATCTTGATGGCGCCGACAATAAACCGGAGGTCGGCGGCGGCGGGCTGATACAGCGCCAAGAGCTTGAAACACCGGTCATCGATCTCTATATGCAGATTGTTGACCTCTTTTTCCTTTTCCTCGACGGGAAGAAGAGAGGCGGGATCGCGATCCACCAGGGCCGTGACGGCGAGATGAATCATCTCCTCCACCAGGCTGCCCATGTGGAGAAGGCGATACTTCAGTTCCTCTTCGATCTCTTCAAAATGGCGTCGCACGCGTCCCCCTACTTTTTAACCGAACCGGCCAGTAACGTAATCCTGCGTCCGCTGATCGCCCGGGTTGGTGAATATTTTATCAGTGATTCCGAACTCGACAAGGTCTCCCAGAAGCATGAACCCCGTGTAGTCCGACGAACGGGCGGCCTGCTGCATGTTGTGGGTCACGATCACGATCGTCAGATTTTGCTTGAGCTCCAGCAGGAGCTCCTCGATGCGAGCGGTGGCAATGGGATCAAGCGCCGAGCAAGGCTCATCGAGGAGAAGGATCTTGGGGCTCACGGCCAGGGCGCGCGCGATGCACAGGCGCTGCTGCTGACCGCCGGAAAGATTCAACGCGGACTGATGCAGCTTGTCTTTGACTTCGTCCCACAGAGCGGCCTGACGCAGGCTCTGCTCCACCACTTCCGCCAGCCGGGCCTTGTCGCGCATGCCGTTGAGAACCAAACCAGCTCCCACGTTCTGAAATATCGTCATCGTCGGAAACGGGTTCGGCCGCTGAAACACCATCCCCACCTTACGGCGAAGGAGTACCGGGTCCATTTTGAAAATGTTGTCGCCATCCAGGCGAATCTCGCCGGAGGTTGTGGCCCGGCTATGGATCTCATGCATCCGGTTCATGCAACGAATCAGGGTGGATTTGCCGCAACCGGAAGGGCCGATGATCGCGGTGATTCGATTCTCATACACCTGCATGTCGACGCCCTTCAGAACGTCTCCCGTACCGTACCCGGCGCGAAGACCGACGACCTCGAGAGCGGTTGATTGTTTGATGGGTTCCATTGGTGGCGGTGCTTCCGGCGTGGGGGCCGGAACCCGACCAGGCATTGTAGTTTGTTTTTCGGTTTGCTTTTCCATTATGGTTTCCATATCAGTGCGCCGCTCCTCTATCCGTCTTCATGAGAATGCGCGCGGTAACATTTCCGATGAGCACCACCAGCATCAAAATGAGCGCCGCGGCCCACGCCTGGCGATGCCAATCGTCGTAAGGCGCGATGGCATAGGTGAAAATGGTGTGAGGGAGCGTCGCGATTGGATTCATCATGCCGGCGTCCCAGAAGCGATTACCGAACGCGGTGAAGATCAGGGGCGCGGTCTCGCCGGAAATTCGCGAAACGGCCAGGATGGCGCCCGTCATGATACCCCGCGCGGCGGTGGGAAGGACCACGCGAAGAATTACCTTCCACTGTGAAATGCCGAGCGCGAGCGCGGCCTCACGAATGGACCCCGGCACCAGCCGGATAAACTCCTCCGCCGTGCGCAGAACGAGAGGAACCATGATCAACGCCAGCGCCACGCTTCCGCTGAAAGCGCTGAAGTGCCCCATGCTTAGCACGACGACGGTGTACGCGAAAATTCCCATGACAATCGAGGGAACGCCGTTCAGAACGTCCGCGCAGTAGCGGATGGCAAATCCGATCTTGTTGTCGCCGAACTCGGCGAGGTAGACCGCTCCGAGAATGCCCACGGGAAGCCCCATCACGCAGGCAAGTCCGACCACCTTGGCCGATCCAACGATGGAATTGGCGATCCCGCCTCCGGTCTCGCCGAGCGGCACCGGAAGCTTGGTGAAGAAATTAAAACTGATGGCCGAAATGCCATGGAAAGCGATGTAGCCAAGAATGGCGAACAGGAGCGTGAGCGATACGGCGGTGAACACCGCCGTCAGCGTGAACATCGTGGCGTTTCGGCGCCGCCGCTGATCGAAATTGTCCAGCATCTCCCGGCTCATCAGCTTGCCTTCTGGCTCGTGGCCGAACCAGTCTTATAAATGAGAAGCCTTGCCACGCCATTAACGATCACCGTGATTCCGAAAAGCACGAGCCCGATCGCGATCAACGCATGGACGTACTCGTCGGACGTCGCCTCCGCGAACTCATTGGCAATGACGGCGGCCATCGTGTACGAGGGGTCGAAAAGGGAAGCTGATATTTTGGGTACGTTGCCGATCACCATCGTGACCGCCATGGTTTCCCCCAGTGCTCGTCCCAACGCGAGGAAGATCGAGCCCATGATCCCGGCCCGGGAAAATGGAAGCGTCACCAGCCGAACGACCTCCCAGTGGGTGGCTCCGAGGCCGAAGGCGGCCTCCTTCAGCGGCGTCGGCACCGACAGGATAACGTCGCGGGAGATGCTCGTGATGTAGGGAAGGATCATGATCGTCAGGATGAGGGCCGCCGTAAACAGACCCACGCCATACGGATTGCCGGCAAAAAACGGAAGAAAGCCGAGGTGTTTGATGAAAAACGGCTCGACTTTCGCGACGAACGGAACAAGAACGAAGATACCCATCAACCCGAGAATCACGCTCGGAATCGCCGCCAGCAGTTCAATGAAGAACGTGCAGGCGTTGGAGATCTTTCGGGGAGCGAGCTCAGCGAGGAAAATGGCGGATCCAACACCCAGCGGAACGGCCATGAGGAGAGCCAGAGCCGAGGAAACCAGGGTCCCATAGATGAATGGAAGCGCGCCATAAATTTCCTGGACCGGGTCCCACGTCGAGGTGACCAGGAACTTCGGTCCAAAAGCCTTCCAGGTGAGGAGGGAATTACGGGTGAGCTCGTAGAGCATCGCCGCGGCCATCACGATGACGCTAAGGCCGAAGGCGAGGACCAGATATCGAAATACCCGATCCCCGGCTCGCTCTTTGGGGCGAAGACTCCTCAGGGGGCGAGGAGGAGCGGCCGGAGACCGGGCTTCGACTTCGGACTTATCTTGAAGCTGAATGGACATCCGAACCCGGAAACGTTTACCGGATCGTCGAGATGGTCTCGGTGACCATCCGCTTGACGTTTTCTGGCAGCGGAGCGTAACCAAGGTTCGGCGCGATCGCCTGACCTTCAGCCATGGCCCAGGTGAGGAAGTCCTTGAGGATTTTTCCCGTGCTGCCGGAGTTATTCTGATAGACGAGCAGCCAGGTGAAGGTGCTGATCGGATAGGCGTCCTCGCCATCAGCATTCACGATGGACACGCGATAGTCTTTAGGCATGTTCTTGGCGGCGGCCGCGGCGGCAGCGCTGACGGAGTCGATTCCGCCCTTCACGAACTTGCCGGCCTTGTTCTGGACGGCAGCGAAGCTGAGCTTGTTGTGTTCGGCGTAGATGAGTTCAACGTAGCCGATGGAGTTCTGCGTCTGCTTCACGAAACCGGCAACGCCCTCGTTGCCCTTTCCGCCCAAGCCGACCGGCCAGTTCACCGAGGTGCCCTTGCCGACCTTGGATTTCCATTCCGGGCTCACGCTCGACAGGTAGTCGACGAAGCAATAGGTCGTGCCGGAGCCGTCCGCGCGGTGAACCACGGTGATCGGGCCCCCGGGGAGCGTCGCGTCCGGGTTGAGGGCCACGATGGCCGGGTCATTCCACATCTTGATCTTGCCGAGGAAGATGTTCGCGAGAACTTCGCCGGTCAGGTTGAGCTCCGTCACTCCCGGCAGGTTGAAGACGGGGACGACCGCGCCGAGAACCGTCGGAATGTGAAGGGCCTTACCGTCGACGCTGAAGAGCTGCTTGTCGGTCATCGGGCCGTCGGTGGCGCCGAAGTCCACGGTGCGGGCCGTGAACTGCCGGATGCCGCCGCCGGATCCGATCGACTGATAGTTGATCTGGATTTCCGGGTTCTTCTTGTGGTACTCGTCGAACCACTTGGAGTAGATGGGATACGGGAACGTGGCGCCCGCTCCGTTGATGGAACTCGCGGCGAGAACGCCGGCGACCGGCGCGGTGCCGATCACCAGAGCGGCGGCGAGACCCAGGATGCTTTTGTACGTCTTCATAATTAATCCTCCAGAAATATTACTTAGGCTACGGATTGCGTGTGACAGTGGCATGACAGGCGTGCAAAGCCTGTTTAGAACTTCCAGCTAACGTCGAACTGGGTGCGACGAATCTCTTCGCCGAGCGCGTTTCCAACGCTGGGGGCCAGTCTCCGGGTCAGCACATCCACATGGATGTGCTTGAGCTGGATAACCATCCAGTCCTGCGGGGCGTAAGCGATCCAGAAGATATCGCCTTTCTTGTTGGTTCCGCCGTCGCCGAAGTCGGAGTCAGTGACGTCCGACACGGTGGCATCGGCCTGAACCCACTTGTTGAAGTAGGCGAGTTCCCACGTGTTTTTCTCACGCGCCTTTCCAATGATGCCACCGACCTGATAGCCGGTGTCGAGCTTATCGGTACGGGTCGTGGCGAAGGAGCTTCCGAGGTCATCCCGGGCGCCCTTGTTAACGATGTAGGTGCCCTGAAGCGAGATCGGAATAGCGAACATCCAGGCCGACAGTTCTCCCGTGTATTCCATCACGTTGAAGTTGTTGGCGAGGCCGCCACCAGCCAAACGGCGATTGCCCACCAGCGCACCGGGGGCGACATCTCCGGCCGCGCCTGCCGCGGGGCCGGAACCGAAGGAACCGAAGTTCTCGTTCTTCCAGTAGTAGTTGGCCGCGGCCGCTTTCAAGCGCGATTCCAGCGGAAGTCGAAACTCGACGCCGATCTGCTCGCCCAGCATCCACTGGTCGTTCTGCTGATCGGAGGGGCCTCCCGTGGTTCCGCTGTCCTCGTCAGCCACCATCTGCAATGCGTTGGCGAAAACCCGGATCGGGCCAACCAGCGTTTCCACGCTCTGGCTGAAGCCTTCGGGGTTGAAGTCAGTATCCCACACCGCGTCGCTCGAGTATTGCCGCCAGATGGGGTTGTCCATTCGTCCGCCCTGAAGGCGAAGGAATGACCAAGGCTGGTAAGTGACGTAGGCTTTATCGATCCAGATCGACTTCTGAACCGACAGGTTGTCGAATGACTGGTTGGTGGACGTCTGCTCGCCCGTACCCGAGGCGAATGTCGTCTTCACCGAGAACTTCTGGGGCAACTTGAAGTCGATGTTCAGGCGGAGGCGGTAGCGCTGACGGCTACGATCGGTCTGGTTTGCATTGTTGCCCACGGCAGCGTCGGTTTTCCGGTCGAAATACTCCTGACGAAGGCGCATGTCGCCGCTGATCTTGATGTCCTCAACCCATTTGCTCAGCGTGACCGTCGGATCGGCGAACGCCGTGCCGCGAATGGAAACCGCCAGCATTGCGATGGCGGCGAAAAACGTCCCCCTAACTACTTTCTTTAACTGCATGAACTTCCTCCTCTGCGATATTTGTAAGCGGGAGCATTGTAGGCGGGGGGGCCGGTACGAACCATAGCGCAGGGGTAAAAGCTGTTTGACGGTGGGATGAATTAATGAGGTGAAGGAATTTCTGCCGGAGCGCAGGGAACGGGGAGGCCATGTGACATCGGAATGACGGTTACGGCAACGACGGGGTTCTGTGGATAGGAAGAGAGACCAGGAAGGTAGAGCCGCGGCCCAGGTCACTCTCCACTCGGACCGTCCCGCCATGCGTTTCAACGAGATGCTTCACGATGGACAGCCCGAGGCCGGTGCCGCCCATCTCCCGTGACCGGGCCTTGTCCACGCGATAGAACCGCTCGAATATCCGGTCCAGGTCCTGCGAAGGGATACCGATGCCCGTATCCGTAACTGAAACCGTCACCCGCTCGCCCGTCGAGACGGCGGTAACCACCACGCTTCCCCCCGGCGTGAACTTCAACGCGTTCTCCAGAAGATTCACGAAAATCTGGCGGAGCTGGTTCCGGTCCCCGGCCACGGCGGGAAGCCCGTCGACCACCTCGGAACGAAGGTCGATTCGGCGGCGGCCCGCCAGCTGTTTGATGCCGGACATGACGTCCTCGATGAGGTCTTTCATCGCCACGGGCTCCAGAAGCGGCGCCCGCTCACCCGATTCGATCGCGGTAAGGTCGAGCAGGTCCTCGACCAGGGCGGTCATCCGATCGGCCTGTTTCTGAATGGAATTCACGAAGCTCAGCGCGTTCTTGGGGTCCGAGATCGCGCCCATCTCGAGGGTCTCGGCGAAACCCTTGATGGAAGCCAGGGGCGTCCTCAATTCGTGGGACACATTCGCCACGAAATCCCGGCGCACCTGTTCGAGCCGGCGGATTCGGGTGATGTCATGAAGGACCACGAGTGTGCCGGAAAACTTGCCCGCCTCATAGAGCGGCGCCACCTGCGCCTCGAAGATGCGCTCGTCGGGAACGAAGGTACGGACTTCCTCGACGCGCGACTTCTGGTCCGCCAGCACGGCGCGCACGACCTCGTCAAGCTGATGGTGCCGGAGGACTTCAAGGAATTGTTTCCCCTGCACCGCGCTGGGGTCGATGCCGAAGGCCCGCGTGAGAGCGGAGTTAACGACCATCACCCGGCCCGCGGCATCAAGGGCGACAACGCCTTCCGTCATGTTGGAAAGGACGGCGGAGAGCTGACTTTTATCGCGAAGCAGTTCCTGTACCTTCAGCTGCACCTGCGAGGCCAGAAGGTTGAGCGTCTCCGCGAGCCGCCCATGCTCGTCGTCGCCTTCGGCGGTGACGCGCGCATCATAATCCCCCCGGGCCAGCCGCTGCGCCACCTCCGACATTTCCCGAACGGGGCGGCTCAGGGACGAGGCCAGCGCGATGGCGATGATGACCGCGATCATCAGGACGATGACGCTCAAGACGGCCGTGCCCTGGCGGATGCCGGACACTTTGGCCTCGATCATCTTCAATGGATAAGCCGTGCGAACGACTCCGACCACTTTCCCGCCTTCCCAGACCGGGACAGCGGCATAAAGGAGTCGCTGGCCCGTCGTTCGGCTCCGGCGCGCGTCGCCGGACCGGACACCCCTCAACGCGGCCTTCACCTCGGGCCTGTCGCTGTGGTTCTCCATTAAGGGAACGGCATCCAGGCTGACGGAGGAGTCCCCAAGAACGGCGCCGTCTAGCGCGATGAAGGTGATACGGGCCTCGGCCGCGTCAGAGAGGTAGAGCGAGAGGGCCTGGAGCGCAGCCCTGTCACGCCGGGCGAAGAGCGCCTTGTCGGTCTGGGCCTGGGCGACGGCCGCGGTAGAGGAGAGCGTTTCGGTCAGCTCGGCGAGGAAGGCCTTCTGGAAGAAGTTTCCGAGAAGGAAACTGGTGCTAACCACCGCCGCGACACTGGTGACGCAGAAGGCAACGGTCAACCGTCGGGAGAACTTGCGGCCCAGCCAGGTCGCCATCAGTCGATTTTGATTCGGTAGCCCACGTTTTTGACGGTCACGATCCGGGGAGACTCGATGCCCAGCTTCTCACGCAGGCGCGCGATGTGCTGATCGACCGTTCGCGTGTCGATCTGCATTCCGTTGTCATAACCCCAGACACGCTCAAGGAGTTGGTCCCGGCTCAGAACCCGGCCTTTGGCGCCCAGAAGGCACTTCAGAAATTCAAACTCTTTCGACGAGAGCTGGACCTGCTCGCCTTTCACTTTGACCACGTACCGTTCAAGGTCCACTTCCAGTTCACCGGCCCGGACGAAGGACATCTCTCCTTCGCTGTCGGAGACGCGTCTCAAGATCGCCTTCACGCGCGCCAGCACTTCCCGCACGCTGTAGGGTTTGGTGACGTAGTCGTCGGCGCCCAGCTCAAGCCCAAGAATCCGGTCCACTTCTTCCGTCTTGGCGGTGAGCATGATAATGGGAACCTTGGATTCCTGGCGAACAATCTTGCAAAACTCAAATCCGTCGAGCTTGGGAAGCATGTTGTCGAGGATGACAAGACCGGGCTTCTCTTTGCGGAAAGCGGCGAGGCCCGCTTCGCCGTCAGTCGACACGGCCACGCGGTAGCCCTCTTTCTCGAGGTTGTACTTCAGAATTTTAACGAGGTCTTTCTCGTCTTCGACGATGAGAATTTTTTCTTTGGGCATGAGAGCTGCTTCGTTGATTTCTTGGGAATCGGGGTTGAGCTTGGACATCGTTATATCACTATAAAAGCGGACGGCCGGAGGTGGAATGCCGGGGTGGTAAAACCTGCGTGACGGGTATTTATCGGTCGGGATGCGGGGGCGGGATCAGGCGGCGAGGCGTCTCTGAGTGAGGTGGCGATCGGCGCAGACCGGGCAGAGGCCGTGCGCAATTTCGGGGAGCGGCCCGCTGGAGGCGGGGGCCAGCATGCGCGAGGCTTCTTCGGGTTCGACCCACTTCGGGTAGACCTGCACGCGGGCGCACCATCCGCACATCTTCACGACCGACATGTTGCGAGGCGCCTGCGAGTTGAAAAGGTAAAGGGGCGGACGCTTTTCCTCCAGGGCCACGCGGCACACGTGTTCGATGCCGCCGGTGTCGAGACACCGGACTTCCATCTGGATGCTCCGTCGCGCCTCTGGCGTGTCGGAGCGGAATGCGAGAGACGAGGGGGCGCGAGTGGAGCGGACCTTCTCGTACACCTGCCGGTAAAGCTCCACCAGGTCGGGGTCGCCGATGTAGGACCAGATGGGCATCCCATATATAGTGGAGGGTTCGCTGAAGCCGGCGGCGACCGCCGCCGCCTGGAATTCCGTGTTGAAAAACTCGATACGGTCCTTGGAATCGATCCGATAGATGACGAGCTCGGGCATGCCCTAATATTCATCCAAAGCCCGTGATTTACCACCGTCCGCGAAGGAATCAGGCCTATGGATTCGGGTAGATTTTAAGAGGAGATTTTGGGAAGGGGCTGCGCGACGATCAACCGGTGAAGGGACTGGTCGGCGGCGATGCCCTTGAGATGGGCCAGGAACGGCTCGATGTGCGGAAACCGGGCCTCCACGAACATCCGAACGTCCGGGTCGTCGCGAAGCGCCTGGCTGATGACGATCTCGCCGCCCTTGGCCTGGGCCTGAATGCGCGCGGACATGTTCACCGTACCCCCGAAGTAATCCTGGGCGCCCTTGTTATTGAAGGCCACCGTCGGACCCTGATGAACGCCCACCTTGAGCCGGATGGCGGACGGGAGCTCGTAGCGCGAGATGAACGCTTCCCATTCCTCCTGCATCGCGACCGCGGCCGAGGCCGCGTCGAGGCCGGAATTGAAGGCGGCCATGATTGCGTCGCCCATGGTCTTCACCACGCCGCCGCGGTGCTTCGCCACGAGCCGCAGCAGGAACTGGAAATGGCTCTGCACGAAGTCAAAGGCTTTCACGTCGCCCACGCGCTCGTACAGGTCAGTGGAGCCGGAGAGGTCGGTGAACAGCACGGCCAGCCGCCCCATGGCGATTTCCTGCCCGGGGGCCACGGCCTCTTCCGGAAAAAGATCGCGGAATTCCTGGATGGTGGTGACGATCGCGGCGGTGGCCGCCGACTCGCGCCAGGTCTCGCGCTCGATCACGAGCAGGCACTCTCCTTTCAGTTCGTTGCGCAAGCCGATGGTGGCCGCGCCTGAGGCGACGCGCGCGGACGACGCGGAGATCTGTGCACCGCAGGTCATGGTCACCTCATGCGGCCCGGTTTCGCTCACCTCGAGTGGAACGATTCCCGCGGACTGGTACGAACGGACCACGAGAAGCCCCGGCTCCGCTGCCACCCGTTCGTCGCGCGCCTCTCCGGGCTCGAGGCGGAACTGCGCCATGATGCGCGGCGAGTTCGCCGGTCCGCCGATGCAGTAGACCTCGCGCCGCGCGTCGCGGATGCCGCGATTGACGGAAAACACCGCCTCGACCGAGTTCGCGAGGTCCACGCGGAAAGACATCTCGCAGGTCTCGCAGGCGGACTGCGCAACTATCGTCGACATCGTCGCACCGGTCGCGGTGGGCGCCTTGCAATGCGGGCAGAGGATCTCCCAGTTCAGGTCGACGATGCCCGCCTTGGTGGCGTGAAGGAGGAAACGGAGCACCTTGTAACGCTCCTTGTCCCACCGGTCGGCAAGTTCGAAGGCGCGAATGCGCGTCACTTCGATATCGGAGGCCTCGACGACGAGCTCCTTGAGGAGCGGAATCAGGTTTACGTCCACCGGCGCCGACCTGAGTATCTTCAGGCGCGACTCCAGTTGATTGATGGCCACGTCGCGAGCGCTGGGAGAGGGAGGAAGTTTCTCCGAGCGCAGGTAACCCTGCTCGAATGCCCGAACCTGCGCGACGACTTTATCGATGGCCATCTTTCTCAAGAGTGCGTGCGCCAGCAGACGCCCGACAGCGCCGCGCGGCGTGACCTCCCCGAAGATCTCCAGGTCAGTGCCGCTGGCCGCGGGAGCCATGCGGATTCCTCCCCTCAGTTCGGCGAACGGGCCCGAATGGAAACGCCGCAGAACCATATAGAACCGCTCTTCCACCCATTCAAATGGATACTCGTCGTACCGGATCCGAAGCGGACCGAATCGCATTTCAGCTAAGTAGTGCCCTTTTCTCTTTTTGTCGGGGTCCGGTTGAAAGGAAATGGACGGAATTCTCATGCTGCGATTGAGGCGGTCGGTATCGTAAAGGAAGCGCCAGAGTTCCCGGGGCGGGACTCGGAGAGTGAGGCGTTCGCTGAATTGCAGGGCGTTCACGGAGCAAAAACTATAACATGGATTCACGCTGCTGTCCCACGGTCGTCATCCGGCCGCTATTGTTCATCGGCGAAGCCCCTCTTAGAATGTCGATCCAATGAAACACGCCGCTTCCAAAAATCACTATTCCGGCCCCCCCGAATGGCGTTCGCTCGGCGACTACCTCAACGAGCTCACGGGCAACCGCATGGAGCTTCCGCCGTCGCGCACCCCGGAGGGACGTTATTTTGACCGCGACCTGAGCTGGCTGCAGTTCAACGACCGGGTTCTCAGTGAAGCCGCCGACCACACCGCGCCTCCGTTCGAACGGCTGAAGTTCGCGGCCATCGTTTCCTCCAACCTCGACGAATTCTTCATGGTCCGCGTCGCGGAGCTCGCTAAGCGGGCCAAGCGACAGCGCTCGCGCGGAACGGGCACCGCGGAGTCCCCCGCGCGCGTCCTCTCCCAGATTCGCGACCACGTGCTGCGGCAGAAAGCCGAACAGGCCGCCGTGCTTCGCGACATCTTCGGCGTGCTGGCCAAGGAAGGCATCCTGATCTACAGCGACTTCGCCGAGGACGCCGAGCTCGACGTCGAAATCCGCGACCGACTTCCCAACATCAAGTTTCTCGTCCGCCGGAATTCCGAGCCGCTCCCGCCGCTCGCCAGCGAGCGCCTGCACGTTTTCGTCCGGTTTCCCGACGAGTACGCCGTCATCACGATCGAGGAACGCCAGAGCCGCATGCTCCGGCTCTCGCGGCGCGGGCGCACGATCCGCTTCGCGCTGATCGAGCGATGGTTGGCGGCGCGAGCGGCGTCGTTCTTTCCAGGCCGGGAAGTCGTGGAAGCGTTCCCTTTCAAGATCATCCGCGACGCCGACCTTCGCTATCATCCCGACGACGAGGAATCCCTCGAGGACCAGATCGTCGAGGCCGTCAACCGCCGGTTGAAAGCGCGCGTGGTGCGCCTCGAAGTGGACGCGCCTCATTATTCCGAAGGCGCGCTGTTCGTGGCCGCCCATCTCGGCCTTGATTCGGGTGGTCTTTATCGGTTTTCCCTCCCGCTCGACCTGCGTACGCTGGCAGTCATCTACAACATGAAGTCGTTCAACCACCTGCGCTATCCGCCAATCCAGCCACAGATCCCGCCGATGCTGCAGAAGCGGACCATTTTCGAGGCGATCCGCCAGAAGGACATCCTCCTGCATCACCCGTACGACTCGTTCGACGCCATCACGCTTTTTCTGCGCTCGGCCGCGCGCGATCCGCACGTGACGCACATCTATCACACCATGTATCGCACGAGCCGTGAGTCCCCGGTCATGCAGTCGCTGCTCGAGGCCGTCAAGCGCGGAAAGAAGGTCACCGCCTATATCGAGATCAAGGCGCGGTTCGACGAGCTCAACAACGTTCGCTGGGCCGAAGAGCTTCGAAAATCGGGCGTGCGCGTGATCCGTCCGCTGGGCGGGTACAAGGTCCATTCCAAAATCACGCAGGTCCTCAGGACCGAAAACGGGAAGACCGTCTATTACACGCACCTCGGCACCGGAAATTATCATCCCGGAACGGCGCGGCAGTACACCGACCTCGGCCTTTTCACCGCGCGCCAGGACATCGGCGCTGAGACCCTTTCCTATTTCCGATCGCTCACCCATCGCGGAACCGACACGGTTTTCAAGCACCTGCTGGTGGCGCCGACCAACCTGCACGAACCTCATCCGGCAGGAGACGCTGATCCAGAAGGCGGGCGGGAAGGGCCACATCGTGGCGAAGATGAACGCGCTCGTCGACGCTGACGTCATCGACGCCCTTTACGACGCTTCTCAGGCGGGCGTTAAGATCGAACTGCTTATCCGGGGCATCTGCTGCCTGCGACCCGGCGTGAAGGGTCTCAGCGACAACATCAGGGTCGTCTCGGTGGTGGACCGATTCCTTGAGCACAGCCGCATCTATTACTTCCGTTCGAACGGGTCCAAGAAGATCTACCTGTCGAGCGCCGACTGGATGCCGCGTAATTTCTACGCCCGCTACGAAGTGGCCTTCCCGGTCATTGATCCCATCCTGAAGAAATTCATCCGGGAGACGATCCTGTCGATGAGCTTTCACGACAACGTGCGGGGATGGGGCCTCAAACCGGACGGGTCTTACGAGCGTGTGGCGGTTCCGGCGTCGGGCAAACAGATCCGGTCACAGTTTTTCTTCGAGAAACTGGCGATGGCGCGCTACAAGGACACGATTCTTGCCACGCGCCCTTAGGTAGGGCGGGGTCAGCGCTCGAAGATCGAGCTGCAGCGGTGGTATTTGTCGAGGGGCTCGGGCTTGAGGTCGAAGCGTTTGCAGACCTTGCGGTCGAACTCGAGAAGGTCCGGCAGATGGGTGATCTTGGCGTCAAGCGATTGCGCCGGCGCCTTGATCTCGTTCTCGTACTCCCAGAACGTCGAAAGCGGATGCAGCCCCACCTTGTTGATGTGAAAAGCGAAAATCCGGTCGAGTGACGGTTCGAGGAACGCAGCGCCCACCTTCACCTTGAATTTCACCTTCTGATACACGCAGATAATCGGTCCGACGGAAATGCGGTCCACCGTCGAGCCAAGATGCAGGCGCATGGCCTTGCGCATGTCGCGACCGAGGTGCCGCGTGAGGATGGCGCGAATGGGCGTCTTGGTGAAATTGATCATGTCGTGGTGGCTTTCCTCAAGAAGCAGGCCCTTAAGGCGCTCACTGGAGAATTCCGAGCGGTAGAGAAGCCCGTCTTCCTTAAAGCCCGGCCCCTTGTATTGAAGGTACACGTGCGACCCGTTTCTCTTGTAGCGCAGCCGGAGGCTCACGCCCTTCGCGCGCAGCTCATTCTTCGGCGTATCAAGAAACTGGTCGAGGAAGAACGAGGACTTGTCGAACTCGGCCTTCTTGTGGAGGAACTTCTGGAGGTCTTTCGCCTGAGAGGGCAGGACGCGCTTCTTTGACTCGATTTCGACGAACTGGAAGTTGTCGATTCCGAGACGGTCGCAGATGCGGCCCTTCATCATTTGGATAAACTTGTTCGGTACCATGACTCTCCTGAAAACGTAGTAATTACGAAGCCGATTCGTAAAGAAATAATGAACCTGCTCATCATTCGACATGCCATCGCCACAGACAAGGTGACGTTTGCCCTCACGGGCCGCCCGGATTCCCGGCGGCCCCTCACGGCCGAAGGACGGAGGAAGTTCAAACGGTCGCTGAAAGGCCTGCGGCGCGCCTCGCCGAAGATCAATATGATCGCCACCAGTCCTTACCGGCGCGCCGTGGAAACCTGTCGCCTGGCGGAAACCGCATTCCCCAAGGCCCAGGTGATGACGCTTCCCGCGCTTCGACACGGTGGAGACCTTCGCCTCGTGACGGCGTGGCTCGCGGGCCTGCCCGCCTCGACGAAGGCGGCCGTCGTGGGGCACGAGCCCGACCTCGGTCGACTCACCGCGCTCCTGCTCGGAAGCGGAGCTCCGCCCGCGATTTACAAGAAAGGCGGGGCCGCGCTCGTTTCGTTTGACGGCCGCGCCGCCGCCGGTGCCGGAAAGCTCGTGTGGCTCCTGACGCCCGCCCTTCTGAGGCGACTGAAGTAATACAATCCCGCCCATGGCATCACGATTTACTTTCAACCGGGAGCTCTTGATCCGGGTGTTCTTTTTCTCCGCGTTCGCGTTCCTTCTTTATCAGCTCTTTCTGCTCGCCCGGCCCTTCATGTCGTCGCTGCTCGTCGCGTCGATGCTCACCATCACTTTCTACCCGATCTACCGGCGCGTGCGGCGCTCCGTGCCGAACCAGACCATGGCCTCGCTCATCCTCACGCTCACGGTGGTTCTCTGCGCGGTCGTCCCCCTCCTCGGCCTGGTATGGGTTCTTCTTAAAGAATCCGGCAGCCTGATTCCCACCGCCCAGGGCGTGGTGGAAAGCCTGAGCTCCGGGGAATTCGCCGGGTTGCGCGAGAGGCTTCCTTCGGCATCGATCACTTTCGCCGACCACATTTTCGATTTCTTCTCGAACCTCAACATCGACCTGAAGCCGTTCATCTACGAGAACCTGCGCGACGTGGGAGCGCGGATATCAGACCTGGGCCGCTTCATCGCCGCCAATGCCGTGTTCACCTTCTTCCGCCTCATGATCCTGGTGCTCGCGCTGTTTTTCATGTTCCGCGACGGCGAAGCCTTCCTCCGGTGGATCCTCAACCTCATCCCCATGGAGACGGGCCACAAACTCCAGGTGGCCCATAGCGCCTACGAAACGTTTCGCGCCGTGACGAGCGGCGTGTTCCTCACGGCGGCCGGCCAAGGGATCGTGGCCATGATCGGCTTTCTCATCGTGGGCGTGAAACTACCGGTCATCCTCGGCATCGCCACGTTCGCGGCGTCGCTGCTGGGCGCGTCGTTCATTATTACGTTCCCCGCGGCCCTGCTTGTGATGGCGGAGCGCACGGGCGCCGGAATCTTCCTTCTCATTTGGGGCATGACCGCCGTCGGCTGGCTCGACAATTTCCTTCGGCCCATTCTGATCGGATCGCGGGCCCGCATGCCGTTCGTGCTGGTTTTCTTCAGCATCCTGGGCGGCCTGAAGGCCTACGGGCTTCTGGGTTTAATCCTAGGCCCGATCGTCGTCGCCAGCCTGATGGCCTTCATCCGCATCTATAAGGAAGCCTACAGCGCTTGACCGGAAGGCCCACGAAACTTGACGCTGGAGGGGCAGCCACCTATAATGACGACGTAGAAAGGGGAGTAGACCCCCCCGCAGCGGCGGGGCCGACGCCAACGTCAACACGCTCAGGTACCTCACTGAGCCGGAGCGCCGGGAGAAGCCAGCGAGCTTTTTGGATCAAGACCTTTTGCGTGGGAACGCAAAGGGTCTTTTTTTTTGGGATCACACTGAATTCAGGGAGATGAAATGACGCTGACAATGGAATGGATTGGATTTAACGCTTTGGTGCTGGTCCTGCTCGCGCTCGACCTGTTCGTCTTCAACCGAAAGGCGCACGAGATCAAGTTCAAGGAGGCGATGCTGTTCTCGCTCTTCTGGATCGGCCTGGCCCTTCTCTTCAACGTTTTCATCTACTTCATGATGGGGCAGAAGCTGGCCCTCGAATTCCTGACCGGGTACCTGATCGAAAAGGCGTTGTCGGTCGACAACATTTTCGTCTTCATCATGATCTTCTCGTACTTCAAGGTGGATCCGAAGTATCAGCACGGCGTCCTGTTCTGGGGAATCATCGGAGCGCTTATCTTCCGGGCCATTTTCATTTTCGCCGGCGTGGCGCTTCTGGAACGGTTTCACTGGCTGATTTACGTGTTCGGCGGTTTCCTGGTGTTCACAGGAATCAAAATGGCGTTTCAGGGAGATGCGGAGGTTCACCCCGAAAAAAACCCGGTGATTCGACTGGCCAACCGGCTGCTTCCGGTTTCGCACGCGCCTTCCGACGGAAAGATGTTCGTAACAATCGACGGTAAGCGCTTCGTGACGCCGCTGTTCATCGTGCTCCTCGTCGTTGAAACGACCGACATCGTCTTCGCGGTGGACTCCATTCCCGCGATCCTGGCGATCTCCCGGGATCCTTTCATCGTCTACACCTCGAACGTGTTCGCCATTCTCGGCCTCCGCGCCCTTTATTTCGCGCTCGCCGGAGTGATGAACATGTTCCACCTGCTGAAGTACGGGTTGGCCGCGATCCTGGCCTTCGTTGGCATCAAGATGATCATCTCGGGCTTCTACAAGCTGCCCATTGCGGTCGCTCTGGGCACCGTGGCGGGCATTCTTGCACTGTCGATCGTCCTCTCACTCATCTATCCGAAAAAAGAAGAGAAACCCGCGGCGGTCTGACGACGTTACAGACTTCAGGAGGAAAAAATGAACAGACTTAAAACAGCCATGATGCTCGCCGCCCTGACGGCCCTGTTTCTTTGGGTGGGTCAGGCCTTCGCCGGCCGCGGTGGGCTGGCCTTCGCGCTGATCTTCGCCGTGGTGATGAACTTCACCGCCTACTGGTTCTCGGACAAAATCGTGCTCCGCATGTACGGGGCCAAGCCAATCGATCCCGGAGAGCACCCGGAACTCCACCAGATCGTCCGCGATCTGGCCGAGCGCCTCTCGATCCCGATGCCCAAGGTCTACGTGATTCCACAGGAAACACCCAATGCGTTCGCCACCGGTCGCAACCCGCAGCATGCGGCCGTGGCCGTCACTGATGGAATCCTCCGCCTGCTCAACCGCGACGAGCTCGAGGGCGTGCTCGCCCATGAGCTCGGCCACGTGCAGAACCGCGACACCCTCGTTTCCACGGTCGCGGCCACCATCGCCGGCGCGCTCAGCCATCTCGCCAACATGGCGATGTGGGGAGCCATGGTGGGAGGACGGGACAGTGAAGACCGGCGCGGAGGCAACCCCATCGGCCTGATCATCGGCATCGTGGTCGCTCCGATGGCGGCCATGCTGATCCAGATGGCGATCTCCCGTTCGCGGGAATTTCTCGCCGACGAGACCGGCGGAAAGACCGCCAACCCGCTCTCGCTCGCCAGCGCGCTGCGAAAGATCGAGTCCTACAAGACCCAGATCCCGATGATGGGCAGCACGCCGGCGACGGCGCACTTGTTCATCATCAATCCGCTGTCGGGAAAGGGAATGGCGTCGCTCTTCAGCACGCATCCGCCGACGGAGGAGAGAGTTCGCCGGCTCGAGGAAATGGCGGCGGGCCGCCGCCCTTAAAGGAAGGTCAGCGCTTCGCGCGCAAGGCGTCGCGCGCGGCGACGGCCAGGCGCCTGGCTTCGGCGGGCGTGTCCGCCACGGCCGTGAGATGTCCCATCTTACGACCGGCGCGCGGCTCGGACTTCCCGTAAAGATGAAGGCGCACGCCCGGCAGCTTGAGCGCCTCGGCCCATAAAGGCTCGCCTCCCTCCCAGACATCGCCCAGGAGGTTGGCCATCGCGGCGGGTCGCGGCTGATATGTGCTTCCCAGCGGCAGACCGCAGATTGCGCGGAGCTGCTGCTCGAACTGGCTCGTCTCGCACGCGTCGATGGTGAAGTGGCCGGAGTTGTGCGGCCTCGGAGCGAGTTCGTTGACGAGCAATTTCCCCGCTTTCGTGACGAACATCTCGACGGCCATCACGCCCACGACGTTCAGCTTTTCCATGATGGCCCGCGCCATCT
>Ga0163151_10000456_pt1 | contig 71726 bp, 58 predicted proteins | sample OliLakLV19MP5IB2_FD_145596 | JGI IMG/M metagenome (GOLD analysis project Ga0163151, IMG submission 145596) | Freshwater microbial mat bacterial communities from Lake Vanda, McMurdo Dry Valleys, Antarctica - Oligotrophic Lake LV.19.MP5.IB-2 | ecosystem: Environmental > Aquatic > Freshwater >... | reverse complement strand
GGCCAGTAACGGCCATTTTGACCTCGACCGGCTTTACTTCGACACACGGAACTCCGGCTTCAGCTGCTAAGAGTTGAATAACGCCGCGAACTTCAGCAACTTTCAAGCCCGTCGTAGTATTTTGAGCAAAAAACAACTCTTCAAGAGCGATTAAATCAGGCTGATGTTTGGAAATAAGCGTTCTGAGGTCCTGGGCTATCTCATGAAGCCGTTCGGGCATCGATGCTTCCGAAAGCGTCGTAATCACGCCACAGGTGTCGTAAACGAGCTCACCGCGTTCATTACGATGAAGCACTCCAAAGCCCAAGCGTCCATAACCGGGGTCGAAGCCAAGAATACGCTCCGGATGCTTATTCGGCATAGGTGTTACTAAATCGTCTTCAAACTCCCTCTCTAAATAGTCAGGTGTTCGTACATAAACATCGAAAAACGCTTTATAGGTGGCCAAAAGCTCCCGGAAACGGTAGGCACGATCGCGAACGTACGTCTGTATGCTCGCGGACACTCCCACGCTCTCAATGCCAAGCTGTTCGCAGGTCCAATTGGCTCGTGGCAAATGGAAACCCTGGCTCACGAGGATTGCAGAGTCGACATTCCACAAAGTTTTAGCCCGCATACAGGTATCGTACGTTCGTCGACCGCCGAAATCAATAGTAATCCGCTCGGTTGGTACGTTGTACTTGGTAACGAGCGTGTCATGCATGACTTGCGGCTCTTGTAATTTTCGACGCGATTGTCCCCTGAGACAAAAATCTGTGTCGCCTTGCCAGCAGCGAATAGCTCAGCCCCTACTTGCAAACGATCGTCCAAAGCATCTGATGGCGTGCCGTTAGATTCCAGCCCAGCCCCAAAAATAATCACAATTCCAGGCTGAGCAGCCTCGAGCGGCACGATCTTTGCTTTACCGTAACGTACTATCCGAACCGGCACTGAGATAAAAAGAATAATTGCGACCACGACCAAACACATCACGAGCAAACGGATAAACCAAGAGCGTTTCATGCGCAAATGCTATCACAAACAAAAACAAGCGGTTAGAACTCGTTTTGTATAACCATTTAGGTAGCTGCTCGATATCTCAGCCCCCAAATCGACTCGGAATCTCTCTAAACGCTCTTCAAGAAAATCTTCGGTGACCATGCGATTCTTAATCCAGGCCAAGTCACGATGGATATCGTTAAATTGTGGAATGATTTGAAACTTCATAAGATCAGAAATTTCTTTCTGAAGAATCTCTTAAACTATCGGGCGAGCGATACCAGGAACCTCGGCATGAATTATATCTTTCACAATTGAAGGCACCTCGCCGTGGATGACTTCCTTCATGACCCCACGCAATTGATCAAGTGTCTATTAATCGAACATACACACAAATTAATAATTAAGGCTGTGCCACGTCGTTTGCGAACGACGTGATGGGGAGTTATCGACATCGTACCTCGACGTAAAAACAAAATCGATCCCAGATTAGGGATCGATTTTGTTTTGCTTGTTATTTTACTCAGACTTCTCAGCGGCCGGCGTGCTGTCTCCAGCTACCACCGTACCCGACTGAGGTCCCTCTACTTTGATCTCGGCTTCAATAACCGGGATCAAAGCGACAGGCGCTGACTCGTAGGACTTCTTTGAATAATCGATCACCACCTCGTTACCGGCAAAACCGGTACCGGCTGGGATCAAGCGACCAATGATGACATTCTCCTTCAAGCCAGCAAGCTCGTCGATCTTACCGGTAACAGCGGCGTTAATAAGCACGCGAGCTGTTTCTTGGAAGGAAGCCGATGACAACCAGCTCTCAGTGGACAACGATACCTTAGTAACACCGAGCAAGAGTGGCTCGAAACCGGAGAGCTTGCCGTTGATAGCACCGATGCGGTCCTGCTCGTCGAGCAAGGTGGCCTTTTCAATGATTTCTCCTGGGAGAAGATCGGTATCACCTGGGTCATCCACGCGCACGCGGCTGAACATCTGGCGAATAATGACTTCAATGTGCTTGTTGTTGAGCTTCTGACCCTGCGAAGAGTAAATGAATTGCATTTCCTTCGACAGGTATTTTTGCACAGCGTACTGACCCTTGGCCTTGAAGAGCGCCTGGAGGTCCAGGTGACCGTCGGTCAAAGCATCACCAGCCAAAACCTCATCACCATCCTTCACGTACAAGGTGTAACCGTGCGGAATGATGTACTCACGAACCTTCTCAGCGTCGAAAAGCACAGTCACGTTGGTCTTACCAACCTTCACCGTACCAGCGACATCGGCAAGGATCTTATCGCCCTTAGTCTTTTCAGCAATGGCCTGGCCTTCCGTAACTTTCTCGCCGTCTTCGACGAGGGCCTTACCACCGCGACCGAATAAGAACGACTTTTCCTCTACAGCAGCGTGGCGAATTTTTACAATTTTCTGACCAGGAGTAGTGTCGACCATTTCCTTACCAGTAATGGCTTGGACAACGGTACGAGCAGCCTTTTCAACCTCTACACTTCCTGAAACCTCAGTCATAACGGCCTTACGCTTTGGCAGACGAGCTTCGAAAAGCTCTTCAACGCGTGGCAGACCTTGGGTAATGTCTTTTCCGGCCACACCACCCGTGTGGAAGGTACGCATGGTCAACTGAGTACCAGGCTCACCAATAGACTGAGCGGCCATAATACCGACAGCGGTACCCATCTTGACGAGTTTGTTGTGAGCCAAGTCGTAACCGTAACACTTCTGACAAACACCGCGGCGGATGCGGCAGGTCATAACCGAGCGAACATGAGCTTCTTCAAGCTCCTTGCCCGACTTCTTCATGGCGCGGATATGATCTTCAGTAATGAGCTCACCAGCCTTGATGACCGGCTTACGCTCTCCTGGCAGACTGACGTCTGACAAAGTCATACGACCGAGAATACGGATGAGCAGTGCTTCACCGATTTCGTCGGACTCAACCTTCGTCAACATCACACCCTGGGTGTCCCCACAATCAACGTCACGAACGACCACGTCCTGAGCAACGTCTACCAAACGACGGGTCAAGTAACCAGCGTTAGCGGTCTTCAAAGCCGTGTCGGTCAAACCTTTACGTACACCGTGGCTTGAGATGAAGAATTCCAGCACCGATACACCATCCTTGAAGGATGATTTTACCGGGAGCTCGATAATATCTCCCGAAGGAGAGCTCTTCAAACCGATCATACCGATCATCTGGGTCAACTGACCCCAGGCACCACGAGCACCAGATTCAATCATGGTGTAAGCGGAGCTGTCATGCGGCAAAGACGTACGAGCTAATTCAGCAATACGATCCTTAATTTCAGTCCAAATCTTCACGATCTGGCTGTGGCGCTCACTCTGGGTAAGTAAACCTTGGGCGAAGTAGTTCTCGACTTCGAGAATACGCTTGTCACCCTCTTCAATAAGTTCTTTCTTACCAATAACTTCTGGCAAACCACCCATGCCCCATGAGTAACCGGAGGCGGTAGCGTACTTGAAACCAAGTTCCTTAAGTTCATCCAGAATTCCAGCAGTGAACTCTTGGCCGTAGTACTCAAGTACGTCACGAATAATGTTCGCGAGCTCTTTCTTGGCCAGAATTTTGTTCTGGAAACCGATCTTCTCAGGGAACATGCGGTTCACAATGATACGACCAACAGTCGTAACAATGTTCTCACCGTTGCGACGTACGCGAACCCAGTCTTGAAGCTTAACGATTCCAGCTTCCTGAGCGTAAACAGCCTCATCTTCATCAGAGAAGGAGAAGAGGTTCTTTTCGTCAGCCTCAGTGTGGGTTGAGGTGAGGTAGAAACAAGCCCAAGCGATATCTTTACCTGGAGTTGCAACTGGACCACCGTACGAAGGCTTCAGCAAGTTGCGGATAGACAACATCAAGTGCTCAGCTTCATAACGAGCTTCCGCGGTGAGCGGTACGTGAACAGCCATTTGGTCACCGTCGAAGTCAGCGTTGTAAGCCTCACAAACGAGTGGATGGATCTGAATAGCCTTACCTTCAATCAACTTTGGACGGAAAGCCTGAATACCCAAACGGTGCAGGGTTGGAGCACGGTTCAAAAGTACGTAGCTGTCCTTGGTTACCTCTTCAAGAATGTCCCAAACTTCAGCGCGGTCGCTTTCAATGAAGCGGTTAGCTGAACGGATGTTGTGAACGTATTCACGGCCAATCAACTTGGAGATAACGAATGGGCGGAAGAGCTCGAGAGCCATCTTCTTTGGAATTCCACACTCGGAAAGCTTGAGGTGAGGACCAACAACGATAACTGAACGTCCGGAGTAGTCGATACGCTTACCGAGCAAGTTCTGACGGAAGCGACCCTGCTTACCCTTCAAGATGTCAGCCAATGACTTGAGCTGGCGCTTCTTACCGGTAGCAGCAATAACGGTCTTGGACTGGCGAGCTGAGTTATCGATCAAAGCATCAACAGCCTCCTGAAGCATGCGCTTCTCGTTGCGAGTAATAACCTCTGGAGCATTCAAAGCAAAGAGGCGGCGCAAGCGGTTATTGCGATTGATAACGCGGCGGTAAAGGTCGTTCAAGTCAGAGGTGGCAAAACGTCCACCGTCAAGCGGCACCATCGGACGTAAATCTGGAGGGATAACTGGCAAAACGCGAGTGATCATCCAGGCTGGGTTGACGGTGTTCTTGCTCAAGGCTTTGAAGAGTTTCAAACGGCGCATGATGCGATCGTACTTAGCCTTAGACGAGGTTTCTTCAAGCTCGGCGTTTAAGATCTTGATAGTCTCAAGTACATTCACGCGCTCCAAAAGTTTGGCAATAGCTTCAGCGCCAATACCGGCATCGAAAATATGACCGTAGCGCATGGACCAATCGTGGTAAGTAGCTTCACTAATGACCTTAAGTGGGGCCAATTCCTTGAGGTCTTTGTCGACCTGGATGAAATCGGTTTCAAGTTCTTCAAGCTTGGCATCGGCGATCTCATTGATACGCTTGAGCTCAGCCTTGAGGCCAGACTTATCGTCTGCTAACTTTTCTTCGGCGCGAGCTACGTCACGCTTCACTTCCCCTTCGATCATCTTCTTCTTGGCCTTGTACTCTTCTTTCACCTGCTCCTGTGTTTGTACGCGAGCCTCTTCAACAACATCCGTAATAATAAAGGCTCCAAAATAAACAACCTTTTCAATTTGCTGAACGCTCATATCGAGCACGGTACCAACCTTCGAAGGTACGCCGCGCAAGAACCAAATGTGTGTAACCGGAGCGGCCAACTCAATATGACCCATGCGTTCTCGGCGAACGGATGTCTGAGTCACTTCTACGCCACATTTGTCACACACGATGCCCTTGTAACGGATCTTTTTATACTTACCGCAATAACATTCCCAATCCTTTGATGGTCCAAAAATTTCTTCAGCAAACAGACCTTGCTTTTCAGGCTTCTGGGTACGGTAGTTGATGGTCTCAGGCTTGCTAACCTCGCCATACGACCAGCTTCGTACTACATCAGGTGACGCGACCTTAAGACGGATCGAGTCAAAATCTGTAGATTTCAGCGTTTCAAATTTCATCGACATATGGGCGTTGGCTTAGGCGCGGCGATTAGGCTTGTCTTCACCGAATTCGACTTTTCGGTTGTTCTTCAGAAGCTCGACATCGAGGCCCAAGCCCTTCAACTCGCGAATGAGCACGTTGAATGACTCTGGGATGTTTACCTTGGTAATAACTTCACCCTTAATAATGGCTTCGTAAGCCTTGGCACGACCAGGGACGTCATCGGACTTAATGGTGAGAATTTCTTGGAGTGTGTGAGCAGCACCGTAAGCTTCCAAAGCCCAAACTTCCATTTCTCCGAAACGTTGACCACCGAACTGTGCTTTACCACCGAGCGGCTGCTGAGTGATGAGCGAGTAAGGACCAATCGAGCGTTGGTGCATTTTGTCTTCCACCATGTGGTTCAGCTTCAGCATGTACATGATACCAACCGTAACCCGGTGCTCAAAAGCATCTCCGGTTCGACCGTCGACCAAGCGCAACTGACCACTTTCTGGGTAACCAGCCTCAACCAACTGCTCACGAATCGCCTGGTCAGGAGCCCCGGCAAAAACCGGCGTGGCCACGTTGAAACCAAGCTTATCAGCAGCCAAGCCAAGGTGCACTTCAAGAATCTGACCCAAGTTCATACGTGACACGACACCGAGTGGGGTCAAAATCACATCAACCGTACGGCCTTCTTCTGTGAATGGCATGTCTTCGACAGGAACGACGATAGACACCACACCCTTGTTACCGTGACGACCAGCCACCTTGTCTCCGGCCTGCAATTTGCGCAGGTCAGCGATGGTAACCTGGATCGACTTAATAACACCTGGTGGCAGGTTGTCTCCCTCTTCACGTGAGAAGACTTTAATGTCGACCACCTTACCCTTGCGACCATGCTCAAGGTAGAGAGATGAGTCGCGAACTTCGCGAGCCTTCTCACCGAAGATAGCGCGCAAAAGTTTCTCTTCGGCTGAAAGTTCGGTTTCTCCCTTTGGGGTGATCTTACCTACGAGAATGTCCCCGCTCTTTACTTCGGCACCAATACGGATAACACCTTCAGCATCCAAGTTCTTCAGCTTTTCTTCCGAAACGTTTGGAATGTCGGAGGTAACAATTTCAGGTCCAAGCTTGGTATCGCGGACATCAAGTGTGAGGTGCTCCAAGTGGATGGTCGTAAAACGATCATCCTGAACAACGCGCTCTGACATGATGACAGCGTCTTCGTAGTTGTAACCGCCCCAGCTCATGAAAGCTACGAGCATGTTCTGACCAAGAGCCAATTCACCGTTCTGTACGGATGGACCGTCAGCCAAAACATCACCCTTCTTCACTTTGATACCAGCCACGATGGTTGGGCGCTGAGTGATAGCAGTCGAGTTGTTGGAACGGAGATATTTATTGAGCTTGTAGGTAACCAGGCCGCGCTTCTTGTAATCAACAGTGATCTTCACACCGTCAGCCTCGGTTACTTTACCGTCTTCTTCAGCCACCAAAACGTGACCGGAGTCGAGGGCAGCGCGACGCTCCATGCCGGTACCAATAAGTGGAGCCTGGGGCTTCACGGTTGGCACGGCCTGGCGTTGCATGTTCGTACCCATCAGGGCGCGAGTGGCATCGTCGTGTTCAAGGAAAGGGATCAGCGCCGTACCAACGGAAACGATCTGCGTGGTAGACACGTCCATGTACTCCACATCCTTAGCGTGCACCAAACGAGGCTCACCGTGTTCACGGCCTTCGACGTATTCATCAATGATGAAGCCCTTGGCATCGAGAATGACAGTAGCTGGACAGGTGACAGCCTTCTCTTCCGTGAAGGCATTCAAGTACACCATGTCTTCGGTGACCCGAGTCTTGCCGCCAGTATGAACAACCTTGCGGTAAGGAGTCTCGATGAAACCGTAAGGGTTCACGCGAGCATAGCTGGCCAAGTGACCAACCAGACCGATGTTTGGACCTTCTGGAGTAGCAATAGGACAAATACGACCGTAGTGAGTAGTGTGCACGTCGCGAACTTCGAAACCAGCGCGCTCACGTGACAAACCTCCAGGACCCATAGCGGACAAGCGGCGCTTGTGCTCGAGTTCGGCGAGAGGGTTGGTTTGGTCCATGAACTGTGACAACTGGGAAGACATGAAGAACTCACGCACGGCACCAATAACTGGGCGGGCGTTAATCAACTTTCCAGGGGTCAAGGTATCGATATCCTGGGTGGACATACGATCCTTCACGATACGCTCCATACGAGCGAGACCAATGCGGAAGCGTGACTGCAAGAGTTCACCTACTGAGCGCACGCGACGGTTACCCAAGTGGTCAACGTCATCTGGTTCTTCCTGAGTAATGTTCAAACGGATAATTTCACGGACAATCGCCACCAGATCTTCCTTAGATAAGATGCGGCGCTCTTCAACCATGACGTTCTCATCTGGATCGGCTACGCCGAAACGCAAGTTGAACTTGTAGCGACCAACGGCACCGAGGTCATAACGATCAAACTTGAAGAACATGGCGTGAATAAGCTGACGAGCGTTGTCAGCGGTAGCCAAGTCACCTGGGCGAATACGCTTGTAAACTTCGCGCAAGCCCTCTTCTTCGTTGCTTGAAACGTCCTTCTGGAGCGTTGACTCGATGTACTTCACGAGAGGGTGAATATCGACGTCAGTGAAGAGCGACAAAATCTCTTCGTTGGTGGTGTAACCAAAAGCGCGCATCAAAGCGGTCACGGCGACCTTACGCTTACGGTCAATCTTAACCCAGATAACGTTCTTAGCGTCAGTTTCGAACTCCAACCACGCACCGCGGTTAGGAATAATCTTGGCGCCGTAGTAACGGCGACCACGGAGAACTTCAGCGGTAAAGAAAGCACCTGCTGAACGTACCAACTGGGACACAACGACACGCTCAACACCGTTGATGATGAACGTACCACGGGGGGTCATGACCGGGAGATCACCCAAATAGATCTCCTGCTCTTTGCTTTCGTTGGTGCGTAAGTTCTTAAGCTTGGCCTTTACGCGCAAAGGAGCCTCAAAAGTCACGTTCTTGGCGCGACTGGTGCTCTCGTCAAATTTTGGTTCATCAAGATAGTAATTCTCGAGATTCAACTCAAGATCACGACCGATGAAGTCTTTAATCGGAGAAATCTCATCGAAAAGTTCACGAATACCTTCCTCCAAGAACCAGTCGTATGACGACTTCTGGATCTCGATGAGGTCAGGAAGGTCAGCAGCCGTATTGATGGCCGCGAACGCTTTTCGGTTTCCGATTTGGGTAACAATGGTTTTTGGCATAAAACGCAAAAGGCACCTTGTCTATGACAGGTGTCCGAAATTCTATTGCTCGTTTTTATCCGGCGCCACGGCAGCGGTCTTTCGGCCAACTGCGGCAGCGTTCAGGCGGCTCACAAACATGCCTAAACGAGTGAAGATTTTTTACATCGCGACCCCCTACCCCGTGTAAAGGCACCGCAAGTGACCGGAAGTATAACAGGGATCTTGACAAGAGTCAATATTGCTTATCCCAGCAAAGAATACGTTTTTAAGCAATTTTTTTGGCTAAAAATAGTCGAACTGTCGCTTTCAAGATATGCAGGATAAGAACTACGAAGAGAAAATACCAGACCCATATAGCGAACGTGAGGAGAGAGAATATGCCAGGGCTTTAGGCCCCGACGACGTCCAGACATGGATCTAGAAAATATCGCGTCTTGTCCCGCAAATACTGGAAGAGACCGGGGCCGAAGTATAGCACTGGTCGCTATTTGCACAATAGCTTTTTACCATGTTCGGAAGGGCGTAGGAACAACGTTATTCACCGCCCCACCAACAAGCAACTTATCTTGGCTATCTAGGGTTTCAACAAGGGTTTTATACCTCTTCAGCCGTCTCAGCTGGAGCATCTCCTGAAGGCAAGGCTGTTCCAACGATTCCTTCAGCCTTGAGCGCTGCTTCACGCGTGGCAACACGCAAACGGTCCATGGTGTCCTGATGCTCGCGAAGATACTGCTTAGCGACCTCGCGGCCAACGCCAAGTTTCTCTTCTCCGTAAACATAGCTATTGCCACGCTTCTCCAGAGATCCGACTACAACGCCGAGGTCGAGCATGTCGCCGGCTACGGAAATACCCTCGTTGTACATTATGTCGAACTCAGCCACACGGAAAGGTGGAGCGACTTTATTCTTCACGATCTTCACCTTTACGCGGTTACCAATAACCTTATCGCCCTGTTTGATTTGAGCGGCACGACGAATTTCCATACGCACCGAGGCGTAGAATTTGAGCGCGTTACCGCCAGGTGTGGTCTCAGGGTTACCGAACATCACACCGATCTTCATACGGATCTGGTTGATGAAGATCAGGACCGTACCGGTCTTGGACAACGTGCCCGTGAGCTTACGTAGCGCCTGACTCATTAAACGAGCCTGGAGACCCATGTGACTATCACCCATCTCGCCTTCGATTTCAGCCCTTGGAGTCAAAGCAGCCACTGAATCGACCACGATAACGTCGATAGCGTTCGAACGTACGAGCGTTTCTACAATTTCGAGCGCCTGCTCACCGGTGTCAGGCTGGGAGATGAACAGTTCATCGACGTTCACACCGATCTTGCGGGCGTAGTCTGGATCGAGAGCGTGCTCAGCGTCCACGAAGGCAGCGATACCTCCCTTCTTCTGACACTCAGCAATGATGTGCTGGGCTAAGGTGGTCTTACCCGAAGATTCTGGTCCGTAGATTTCGATCACACGACCGCGTGGAACGCCCAAAGCACCCAAAGCCAAGTCGAGTGACAAGCATCCAGTTGGAACGGCGTCGACGTTGGTGGACTTAGCCTCTCCGAAACGCATAATGCTGCCCTCTCCGAAACGCTCTTTGATTTGATTCATGGCTTCCGCTGCTGCAGCTAACCGGGGGTTTACTCCTGCTTTTGCCATACGCTTAACTGATAATGTGAACTAAAATGGGTTACGAACAATTTACGAACAGAGTTTACCCCAACCCCACTAGTGGGTCACGATACTTATCCACTCGCTTCCCCTCCAGTCATGGAGGGGTTAGGGGTGGCCGTCACTTTTGCAACGAGTTCGCCGTCACCGGATCAAAGACAACACGGCGATAAACTAGCGCTTCGCGCGAATAACGGCGTTTGGCTTGGACCGTAACCACATTTAATCCTCGCGTAAGATCAACCTCAGTTTCAAAATGCAGATTCTCATCGATAACCACCGTTTCGTTATTGATCATGACCGTAACATCGTTATCAGTAACGTAACCTTCCACCTGCAACAACGCCGTCTGAACCGCCAGACCATCGTTAGGTGTCGTAATCACCACCTCAGGAGGACGCAAGAGCGAAGATGTCTGCCACAACAAATAGGCCACAATGATGACTGCTGGCAGCGCCACCGCAATTGCTGCGGTCACACGGGACAACACAAAGAACCGGCCTTTACGTACACGCATGCGGGGTAAACGATGAGGCCCCAACAAATCCATCTGCCCCACTTCTTCTTCGTAGAGCTCTAAAAAGTAAGCCTCATCAGCACCTAATGCTCGGGCGTAAGCGCGAAGAAAGTTTCTTGTATACAAAGGCTCGGGCAACTCGTCATACCTCCCCCGCTCAAGTGCCTCGAGGTAACGTTTCTGAATGCGGGTCTTTTCCTCAAGCATCGGCAAACTCACTGCCTGCGTACGCCGAAGGGCCCGGAGCTTTTCGCCCAGCGTCTCCGGCACCGAGTCCAATTTACGCATCACAAAAACCATAGGATCGGAGCGATTTTATCTTTAAAGCCCCTTCCAAGCAAGCCATATAAAACAACAACGCCAGCCCACGAGGGAGCCGGCGATTGGACGAACGGTGTAGGATTTCATCCTGAGCACACATCCCTTCCCGCCTGCCATCGGAATCGATGGACCGGCGATATTACTCCAAAATCTAGAAAGTCAACCAAAAACCGGCCCTGAGACCGGAATTGGTTTAGCTTAGACTGTTTTTGTTTCAAGCTTTACAAGCCGTTGCTCGTGATCATCGAGCCGGGGCAATAGCCTATCATCGATGAACTCAGTGATCTCGATGATAACCTCCGACTTCGTAGCTTGAATATCCTTACGTAGCTCAACCTTCGTAGCTCTAATCTCTTGAAAAATGAGCTCGTTGTTATCACGAAACATGTCGCGCATAGATTGCAACAAGTCCGTCTTAAAAGCTTTCCACTCGTGTTTAAAACTCTCCATACGTCACTCTAGGATATCGATAAAGAAAATCAACGGCAAATATTTATCCCCGAACTATCAAAAACCGGCCCGAAGGCCGGCTTTTGATTTAGAAGTCTTCTTTAGACTTCTTATCGTCATCCTCGTCCTCTCCGTCGTCTTCATCTTTGTCGTCGTCCGCATCATCTGCGTCTTCTTCGCGTGTGTCGGGATCAGCGTCTTCCATGATCTCGTCCATCTCGTCTTCGTCGACATCGTCTGCCGGTTCTGCTTCGTCGGAGTCATCAGCTTTGTCGGCCTTCTCATCAAAATCTTCGTCAGGGCCCACATTCATGCCAGCTGGCGGCCATTCGGAAATCAAGACTTCACGAGGCTTTGCTCCATCAGCTCCCCCGACGACCCCCATCTCTTGCATGAGATCGACGATGCGAGCAGCGCGTGAGTAACCAATTTTCATCTTACGTTGTAAGAATGAAGTTGAAACTCGGCCAGCATCGATAGCGATCTTAATGGCGTCCTCAAGTAATGGATCAGCGTCATCAACATTGAAAGATGAGCCACCCGAGCCACCATTTCCGCCTTCAGTGATTTGATAGTTGTAATCTGGAGCACTTTCTTTCTTCAAGAAAGCCACTACTTTCTCAATTTCGGTATCAGAAACGTAAGCACCCTGCACGCGGCGAGGCTTGCTCATCTCCGGAGTCGACATCAACATGTCTCCCCTTCCGAGAAGCTTGTCAGCGCCGGCGGTGTCGAGAATGGTTTTTGAATCGACCTGGGAGGCCACCGCAAAAGCCAAACGGGTTGGGATGTTGGCTTTAATAGTACCGGTAATAACATCAACCGATGGTCTTTGCGTGGCCAGGATCAAGTGAATACCAGCCGCACGAGCCATCTGAGCAATGCGGACGATCACAGCCTCGACCTCACGTTTGTTCTGGATCATCAAATCGGCTAACTCGTCGATAACAATGACGATGCGTGGCATGCGCTCCTTACTCTTGGCGTTGTAAGAGTCGATATCGCGAGCACCGAACTTAGCGAGGTAGTCGAGACGACGCTCCATTTCACGGACTGCCCACTTCAAAGCGTTAACGGCTTCGTCGGCCTTCACAATTGGAGGCACGAGCAAGTGCGGAATGCCGGCGTAAACACCAAGCTCCACGCGTTTAGGATCAACCATGATGAACTTCAACTCATCCGGGCCGTTCTGGTACAAAAGCGAAATGATGATGCCGTTCAAACACACCGATTTACCGGAACCCGTCGCACCGGCTACCAGCATGTGCGGAGCTTTCTCGACGTACAAAAGTGGCGTGCCGCCAGAAATGTCCTTACCAAGCGGAACAGCAAAGGCAGATTTACGAGCGTTAAACTCTTTCGACTCCATACCCTCACGTAAACCAACACGAGCACAAGTTTGGTTCGGTACTTCAACACCAACCAGGGCTTTCCCTGGAATCGGAGCCTCGATACGAATTGGGTGAGCAGCCAAGGCCAGGGCCAGGTCGTTCTGGAGAGCTACAACACGTGCCAGCTTCACACCTTGAGCAGGGCGGAAGGCATATTGAGCCACGGTTGGTCCGACACGTACCTCGCTCATTTCAACATGAATGCCAAACTGCTCAAGCGTCTTAGCGATAATGTCTTGATTACGTTCAATATCGCCGGCCTTACCTTCTGAGCGCTTGTTATCAAGCAAATCAAGAGGTACTTCGATCTTACGTTGCACGCTCGTGGTCATGACCTGCTCTTCTTCGTTCTTAGCCATGAAGGCAGCGGCGATCTTGCCCATCTTGCCCTTAACAGGGGCCTCCTCGGCTTCTTCCTGGTCTTCCCCTCCGGCCACGGAGGGGTCAGGGGTGGCTTCACTCTCGTCATCCTCCTCAACCTCTTCGTCCTCATCACTGTCTTCAGCATCCTCATCACGGTTAGAACCCTTTAAAAAACGAAGGGGAGCGCCGACGATTGCTTGTGCGGAAGTATTAAACAACACCATCAGCGAGACTAAGAAAATACTGGCCGCAATGATCAAAGCTACCCAAAAGCCCATGGCTCCCACCAAAAAATCGGAAGTCAGCGATCCCACAAAACCACCCGCCTTGGCTGCAGCCTCAAGATTGTCAGAATCCGCAGCAAAAAGCAGGTTGAGCAAACCATTCAGTCCTAAAACAAAGAAAAGGAGGGACAGCAATCCCCGAGCACTCACAAGCCGTGACTCTTTCATAACCACGCTAGCGCCCATGATCATCAGCAAAACAGGGACTACGAGACGAGAAATACCCAGGGCCCAGGCCATCTGCGCGTCGGCCCAGTCGCCCACTCCCCCAGCTAAACCGAAGACCGCTAAAAGCATGATTGCCCCAACGGCGATCATGATAATTGCCACAACGCTTTTCTTTACTTCATCCGAAAGTAACGGCTCAGAATAGTCGGCAGCCGAAGACCGTCGTTTCACCTTTTTAGCCATAGCAGAAGTATTGTAGCAGATTGGACATTTCCCGGTCCGTAAGGACACCCCACACCCGCCGGAGGCGCCATGGTGCTTACGAAAGAAATCCTTGACCGCTACGTCAAGGGCCAGCTCGAGGTCCAGAACATCAAGGAACCTTGCCTATTCCGCGGCGAGATTCGCTCGATCGCGCTCGAGGAAAGTTTGACCGTCGTCTTCGAGTGGCTCGCAGAGGCGAAGGACTACCCGAGCGCGCCGAGTGGCTGGGTCAAGCAGGATCGGTCTAGCTACCAGATCAACCCAGCAATCTTCACCGTTAGCGACATCGGCCCAAGCCCTGACGGCGGCGACACCAGGATCTGCCTGCAGTCGGCCATCCTGGGAGAAGTAGTCGTATTCTTCCCGCCGAACGGCAGCAAGCTCGACCGCGCTCGAGTCGCAGGCCTCAACCTTAAGGTCACGTTCACCAACTGACCTGATGGTTTTATGCGATCAGTCGCCACGCCCCTTACCTCGGCCAAGCCGAAGCGAGGGGTGTTCCATTTTCATGGACAAAAGCCACTACGTCTGATATCTTTGCGGGTCCTCAAGGACTTTTACAGGAGCTGTCCGTGACCGTGACGCATGACGAACTCGCCCCCTACATCCGCGGCCAGGTCTTGATCGAGGATTTCGACAATCGACTCCTCCATCGCGGAGAGATACGCTCGTTCGCACTCGACAATGATCGGCTGATCCTCGAGTTCACCTGGCTGGTCCTAGCCTCAGGCTTCTCGTTCCAAGGTAAAAAGCGTTGGAAGCAGGACCCCGACACGAGCTACCCGCTCATCAACATCGGGAGCTACAAGATGGTCGATATTGGCCCAGGTCACATGGGTGGAGACAGCCGGATGGTCCTGTTGTCTGCCGACACGTGCAAGACCGTTGTCTTCTACCCGATCAACGGCGACAAGTTCGATCCTACCCGGCTCAAGGGTTTCAACCTCGAGACCCGAATCTCCCCCTGACACGATCGCCCCGCGCGGTCAGTCGACTACGCCCCTTGCTTTGGCCGCCGCCGAAGTGAGGGGTTCTCTGTTCAATACACAAAACCGGCACTAGGCCGGTTTTGTGTTTGGATATTTACTTAGCGATGCGCTCGACGTAATCACCCGTTTCAGAACTGATCATGACTTCGTCACCTTCCTTGATGAAAATTGGGACGCGGATGTTCAAACCGTTGTCTGTAACGGCGTCCTTCAGGACGTTGCCTGAGGCGGTGTTACCGGCCACGGCTGGATCGGTTTGCTTAACGGTGTATTGGATTTTGAGAGGAAGTTCCATGGCAATGGCTTTGTCATCATGCATGACAACCGTACATTCTAAACCTTCTTTGAGATACTTAGTGTCGTCACCGACCATGTCGCGGCCGATCATGACCTGTTCAAAAGTGTTGCCATCCATGAAGGTCAGGGTGTTGTCGTCAGCAAAGATGTATTGCATCTTTTTGTAGCCAACGTCTTCATATGTCAGGTTTTCAGCTGACTTGAAGTTGTGCTCAACCAACTTACCACTCGATAAAGACTTGATACGAGTACGAACAAATGAGCTGCCCTTACCTGGCGAAACACGCTGGAAACTGGCTACAGCCCAAAGCTGGCCATCAAGGTTGATCACCGTACCTTTGCGGATGTCATTAGGAGATGCCATAGTCGGTAGATAGTGGATGGTTGATGGTGGATGGAGTAATTATTAGAACCTCTGAGACGGTGGGAAAAGGTGAATGGCGTCGATGTTTTTTACGCCTGCCTTAAGCATGACCAAGCGATCTACTCCTAAGGCATTGCCAAAAGATGGCGACCGCACAGATGCTAACCCATTCAAGAGCTCTTCGTCAATCGGAAACACCTCTTTACCAGCCCGTCGACGCTCCTCGGCTTCGGCCATAAACCTAGCTCGCTGCTCGACCGGATCGACTAGCTCAGTGAAGCCGTTACAGATCTCGAGACCATTTACATAAGCCTCGAAGCGCTGGGCCGAGCGGCCATCAGGGTTCTTCTGGGCCAAGGCGGCCTCGGCCACCGGATATTCTTTTAAGAAAAATCGGGGAAACTCGCTTTCAAGCCTAGGCATGATGTGCCACTGGAAAAGATCGGCCACGGCTAACGCAACTGAGTTGTATTTGGAAATATCGTAGTTATATTTTCGGGCTACCTCTCCGACGAACTCAGTTGTAGCTTCGTGCGGATAGAACCCAAAATATTTATTAAACGATTCAGTGTAACTGATGCGAGGCCAGTGCGTCGCTTCTCCCCCTGCCAAGGGGGAGCTAGATGGGGTTGTAACCAAGATCGAGTTCACAAGCTCCTCAGTCTCCTGCATACAGGCCTCGTAATCTTGGCCTTGCTGGTACCACTCGAGCATCGTGAACTCAACACTCCAGCGCTCCCCCATATTTTCGACGTTGCGAAAGACGGGAGTGAGCGTGTAGATCTTTTCGAGCCCGGCTCCGAGTAACTTTTTCATGGAATACTCAGGGCTAGTGATCAATCCACCTCGGTGAGACACCCCGTCGAGCAATTTTACTTCCACTCCAACGGGATCAAGGTTTGGCTCCATGCCCGGCGAGCGCACGATCAGCGGAGTCTCTACGTTCAGATACCCTCGCGACGCAAAAAAATGATGGATCGATGTTCGCACATCGTTCCAGAGTTGAGCTCTTAAAACTAAATCTTCTTTTAATAACATAAGAACGGATAGAGATGGATTAGGACAGATACTCTCGGAGTTTTACCTCCGTTCTTATCCGTCATGACCCGACATACTATCCGTTCTTATTGGAAATAAGTTGTTGGTATTGACTTGGTGTGCTCGTCTTACTTCAAGACGAAAGGCAAAAGACCAATGATACGTGAGCGCTTGATCTCGCTAGCCACCTGACGTTGGTGAGTAGCGCAGACACCTGAGCGCTTGCGGGGCACGATCTTACCGTAGGAAGACAAGAAGCGGCGGAGCAAATCTGTGTGTTTGTAGTCGATAACGACTGCCTTGTTCACACAGAAGAAGCAATATCGCTCACTCTTGGCTGGAGGCTTATTGTTCATCATAGTCGATTAAAAGGGGATGTCTTCAAGTTTAATTTCTTCAGCGGGAGTCTGCGAAGGCTCGTCAGTCATGTTCGGAGCGGACGCGGCTTCTGCGGCAGCATCGGCGCCGTCAGCTACGCGTGGGGCGCCAGACGTTTGGCCCGAACGATCCAACATGATCATGTTTTCAATCACGACCTCGGTACGATAACGCTTCTGAGCATCCTGCCCTTCCCACTCTCGGGTCTGGAGGCGACCATCGACGTAAATCTTCTTGCCTTTAACCAGGTACTGAGCGCAGACCTCACCAAGGCGTCCCCAGGCTACCAAGCTATGGTAGTCGGCCTGTTCGACTTTCTTACCATCGGAACTGGTATAAGCACGGTTAGTCGCGATCGTGAACGAAGCAACTGACTGACCACCGGTGGTCTTTCGCAATTCTGGATCGCGAGTCAGATTCCCGATAAGCGTGACTCGATTTAATGAAGAAGCCATAAAGGATATTGGTTAAACTGGTTGATCGGCTCATTCCAGCAGGCCTTGATTAAGATGGTGGTTGCAACAACCAATTCAACCATTTTAACCGAGCAAGCAGAGCGAGTGATTAACCCTCTAGATATTCTTCATGATATCTGAGTCTAGGATTTGGTCCAACTTGTTAGACAGCTCTTCGGTGGTAACTTTGCCCGTTGCGTCAGGAGTTGCAGGGCGAGGTCCACGTTCTGGGCGATCGGTTCGCTCTTCACGGTCACCAGCACGACGACCTTCGGTGGTCAGAGGTGGGGTGTACTGAATAAGCTTGAATTCACCAGTTGGCATGCCTTCTGGGCGGGCGATGGTCATGTGACGGAGGATCTCCTCAGTAAGGCGAAGATCGCCTTCAACCTTCTTCATGGCCTCCTTCTCAGCAGTGACGTAGAAAATGATGTAGGTACCGTAACGCTGACGTTCGATCGGGTAAGCCATTTTGATCTTACCGAACGAGTGGGACTTTTCTACCTTGGCTCCCGATTTCTCTAGAACCTTAGAAACGGTCGCAATAACACCATCTACTTCCGTGTCAGCGTACTGAGACGGCAAAATGGTCATGATTTCGTATAACATAGTGGATGGTGGATGGAGGATGGTGGATGGAGTAAATAACTCGTTCCAATCATCGGCCTACCCTAGCGCTTGGTCTCAGAATCGATCCGAGACAGTTCCCCGACAAAAATCAAGGAGACTATGGACAAGAATAAGTGCCAGAAGATTAATTGAAATAGGGGTTTGCGTCAAGTTTTAGCCCTAAAATTCAAAAGGAGCCGAGCAGATTCGCTGCATGGCCCCTGGTAGTGGGTCATGGGGCTCCGTATCGCGAGATCCTTGATACAGAGATCGCAGGTGGATAGTCGACGCGGTACTGCTTCCAGTACCAGACATGAATCCCTCTCCGACCCGCGCCGTCAGCAGGCAACGTGACGATGCCAATTAGCTTCTCAGGACCGACGCTGGTAGCGAAAGCTGCTACCTCCCTACCAAGCGTCTCCTACGGCGCAGTGACACCTTCAAATTTCTTAACCTGACCACCATCGCGTACCTCCGATCCGGCGAGCAACGAACCCTTCTACACTTAACAAGAAAACGCCAGAAAGTTAATCACAAAACCGCCGGTTAGGCGGTCTTGGTTTCAAGTTTGGTCAAACGGTGTTCGTGATCGTTGAGCTTGGGTTGGACATGTTCTTCATGCGTATCTGACATAGCCTGGATAAGGCGTGATTCCGTGTCGTCTATCTTAGTTTCGAGGCGAGTACCCATAGCCTGCATGTCTGTACGGAATTCCTGGCGTAATTCAGTTTTCGCGGAACGAATTTCCTGGCGCAATAAATCCTCAGAAATACGCGCCCGATCATCGACAGTGATTTCGACGATGGTCTTGATGGCCTTGAGGTCTTGAGGCGTGAGACTCATATAAGAAGTATTTTACTCTCATCGAGAAAGTAATCAAGCTGACAATCGGGCAAGGTTTTAGTCAAGAAACCTAAAACCCGCCCTAAAACAGGTTTTAAGCAAAGAGCGGGAATTGTTCTTAATTTACGTGGACAGTAACCATGTGTTCAGCTCCGCTCTCAAGACCAGTAAACCAATAGGTATACATACCGGGCTCGGTTGGAGCGGCAATCGTATGCGTCATGCTGCCCATAGAAGTAGCTTCAGCTGTTGCAAGGTTCACTCCATCAAGTGAGACCCAAACGTCTTCACTAGGGCCAAAATACATACCGTCGAAGGTGATCGTGTCACCACCGTCCACGTACCACATACTCGGCGTTACAACTGGGTAGTACGTTCCAATCTCTAACGTGGTCATGCGCATAAGACCGCTTGTGAGACCAGTAGCGTGGATCTCAACCATGGAACCAGCGGCTGACAACGGAACACTCGGGTGAACGATTTCGAGGTCGCCATACTGGTCGGCCAGAACGCTTACGCTCCAGGCACCGGCTGTGACCATAACCATTTCACCTGACATGAATTCATGACCATGAAGGGTTACGGTTGTAGGTGGCAGGATGTAGTAGTCGGACAAGGTCAGGTGCGCACCCATGCCAGACACAACTGGAGTGGCATCGTGGTCATCCGAATCCACATCTTCATCCATGTCTTCATCTGTATCTTCTTCATCGACAGGAACAACATCCTCTTCATCGGCGTCCTCCATATCGTCTGTCATGACCATGGCGTAGCTATGGCCATACATCTTCTCTACTTGTTCGCGGATCAATCCAGCGGGGTATTCTGTGGAGTGCACGTTGGCGTAAATCTTACCTTCGCGCATGGCCTGAGCCAAGTGCGACATGGTCTGAATGCCCGGATCACAGGCCGACAAGTTGGGAGTGATGTCTTACATCGTCAGTGTATCGGTGACGTAGTCATGGTCCATGTCCATGGGAGTAGACGCCTCATGGAGGGTGGCTACGACCGGACCGTTCATTCCCGGAACTCCACAATGAAGATGCGCTGCCGTTACGTTCATAGCATCCTTAACGTGTAGCTTGAAATGCAAGGAGCGCTCATCGTAACTCAAGCCTAATTGGATATGTCCCATGGCTTAAGTTGTAACCGCCGGGACTTCATTGCTGCCCATTAAGTGAGCCTTAAACACTTCCTTGTACTCGTGTGTCTCGCTAGCTCTCAAGCTGCCTGGCATAAATGCTATAACCAAGGCTCCAAGCACCAAGCCAGAAGTAGCCCGCATAAACATCGATGTATGCATATTTCAGTGATGTTAAAGATTAATATAGCGCCTCAGCGCCACCTAGCCACCAACCCTATTCTCAACTTATACTCAATGAATATATAAGTAAGTGGATAGATTAGGAAATAGATAATTCTGGTAAAAACTAGCCAAAACATAAGCCTATAGACGATGGTGGATAGAGGATGGAGTAAAATGTAGAGTGATTATAAGTTATCGTTTTGAGGGGTTAAACGTCAGTAAGGATATTTTGGTCTTCATCGAGCAAATTTACAAAGTAACGACTAGCTATCCGTCCGACGAAAAATATGGCCTAACCAGCCAAACTCGCCGAGCTGTGAACTCTATATATCTGAACCTAGCTGAGAGGTTAGCCAAAAACACTTCAAAAGACTGTGCCAAATTCATAAGTATCAGCTTAAGCTCGGTTTTGGAGGTCCATGCGGCGCTAACTATTGCTAAAAATCTGAAATTCATAGATACTGCTGCGGTTACGGCTCTCGAGGAGCTCGGCACGAGCATCTGGAAACAGCTTTGCGGACTGAGAAATTCATTACTGCAGTAAGCCCCATCCACTGTCATCTATCCACCATCCACCATTATTTTATGCAAATTTTCGCTCTTCTGGGTGCCCATCCCGACCTCTCGGTCGCTGAGATCGGCGTAATTACGAAAGCCTCTCCGTCTTGGCGCGAGGGTCAATTAGCTATCTTTGATGATGTCGAGGCGGACCTCAACACACTGCAGTTCCGCTTGGGTGGAACGCAGAAGCTTGGCATAGTTATCGGCACGGTCGCTACCGCCGATCAGAAGGAACTCGCCACCTTCCTGGCTACCGACCTCATGGCTAACCACCCTGAAGGCAAGTTGAACTTTGGTTTAAGCATCTACGGTGCCAACCAATCTCGGCTTGATCAGGCCCGTACCGCCACCAAGAACCTGGGTCTTGAAACCAAGTCTCGTTTGAAGGAAGCTGGCCGTGGCGCTCGCTATGTTATTTCTCGTGAGGCTACCCTTTCAGCCGTAGTCGTGGTCAGCAATCACCTTTTGAGTAAGGGAGCTGAGTACGTCTTACTTGTTCGCGACAACGACATTGTTATTGGTCGCACCGTGGCCGTACAAAATGTTGATGACTGGGCTAACCGTGATTTCAACCGCCCCCGCCGCAATGCCAAACAAGGCATGTTGCCACCTAAGCTAGCTCGCCTCATGGTCAACCTGACCGGTATCGATGGTAACGGTAAGACGTTGCTCGATCCTTTCTGCGGTAGTGGCACCGTCCTCATGGAGGCTGGGCTTGTTGGCTTCTCAAAAATTATCGCAGGCGACATTAACGAAGTAGCCATCTCTGACACTGAAGCTAACCAGGATTGGTTGATTGCCCAAAATTTGAAAACCGCTGAACTCCGCACCTACATCGGCCAAGCTAAAGATGTCGTTAACCACATCGGTGCACGGAGTGTCGATGCCGTAGTTACCGAGACCTACCTTGGTCGTCCCCGCAAAGGTCTTGAGACTGCCGCCGAGATCGAAGAAGCGATTGTGTATCTTGAAACTCTCTACGTGGAGAGCTTTGCCGCCCTTAAAGAAATTTTACGGCCTGGCGGTGTGGTGGTAATCGCCGCCCCGGTACACTTTGTCGATGAGAAACCATTCTTTGTACCAGTTACCGAGATCATGCATAAGCTCGGCTATACCTCTGCCCCTACCGCCTGCGACAACATGGTGTATCACCATAAAGATCAGTACGTTGGTCGCCAAATCCTGCGTTTTAAACTCCCTCAGTAAACCCAAAAATGACCCCCTCGGGGTCATTTTTGTTTTAGGCAATTAATGGCTGTTTTGGCCTATTTTCATTGACAAAAGGCCATTTTTCGTGCTATAATATACCGTTACTTGTTCCTTCCCCGCAGCTATCTGGAGTTAGCTTGACCTACAAGACCGCCGTCTGGTTCGCCATCATATGTGTCTGCCTGATGGTCTACGCCTTGCCCAGCGTGAAGTGCGGTTCGTCTCATCGGGCTACCAAGAACGTCATCCAGACCCACCAGCCGATCGAGCGTTCGATCGGCACCGAAGGACAGATCAGGAGCTGTATAAAGCTCCGTCAGAACTTCGAGACCGCCGCCCGTCTCACCTCCCAGCCTGTGGAGCTCCTCATCGGCCTAGCCACCATCGAATCTGGTGGCTGCAAGAACCTCAGCAACGGCAAGGCCACCGGCATCATGCAGATCGCCTTTCCTGACGGAAAGCATCTAACACGTGCCGCTAACGTTGTCGGTGTGAGCGTCACTAACTTCGACCACCGCCACAACCAACTGCACAACGCGGTCCTCAGGGCGATCATGCTCCAGGACTACACCCACCGCTTCGGCAACCTGGCTGACGGTCTCGAAGCCTACAACCAAGGCCCAAGCAAGGTGGAAGTCGGAGACCATTCCGCTTATCCCGATTACGTCGTCCGGGTATTGGCTGCTGCTGAACTGGTACACCTTTGACCCCATCGCGCCGCTGTCCCCTTAGGCCAGCGGCGTTCGCGTTTTTAGCTAATATTAGTTAGACAGCTATCTTTTTCTTGACTTCCAAGCGGCTAAAGCCTAGAGATTGAAGAGTTAGGGAAGCAGAGCCAACCATGTCACTAGGAGTCTAAGGTCCCATGCGCCTTTGCCTGCTGTTGATCGCGTTCGTGTTCTCCGTTACCGCCCAGGCCGCCGACGTTGCCAAGGAGGCTGTCGAGGAAGTCGAGTCCAAGCCGGCTTTCACCAAGGCCGAGCTCCGACGCCAGCAGGCCGCGCTGCGCGTCGCCGACAAGCTGAGAGAAAAGCAGGACAAGCACGATGGAGAAGAAGCGGATGCAGAGTCGGCGTACGTGCCGCCGCCCATCCCCACCGAAGAACAGTTGAGATCCAAGCACAACGAAGTCGCTCACGCGAGAGACGACGCCAAGGTAGCTCTCGACCGTCTCACCAAATTCGTCGAGCGGGCCCCCGGCCTGTGCAACGAGCTCAAGGACTCCTGGCGGGACCGGCTCAGCGATCGAGAGTTCTCACAACTGACAGACGAGATGGCCGATCTGGTGGCCTCTCTCTCCGTTCGGCGCGACGCGCTCGCCATCGAGCTCCAAGCCTGGACGGTACCCAGTGAACCGCCTCCCGTCGGACTCTCCTCACAGAAGCGGAGGGAGCTCTACAGTTCATACAAGGCCACCAAGCGAGCCCTGCTCAACACGCAGTTGGAAGCCCGGGATGAAATCCGGCTGCGCATCAAGTACCTCTACCAGCTCCGCGCCAAGTTGTACGGTGACTTCGGCGGCAGCTACACCACGGACGACAAGCTCGCACCTCTCGATTCCGAACACGTCATGATTCCCCCCAAGGCACGCCGCTCCATGTAGCCGCGCTAAGCCTGCCGCTCTCGCCCGGTGACTAGGCTATGACTCACGTCGTAGCCTATCGCCGGGTGATTCGTATCCAAAAACATAAAAGCCCGTTTGGGCTTTTATGTTTGCTCTAAAGAAATGGTCGTTTAGGCACCACCGATTCGGAAGTGACAAACGTCACCATCCTGCATGACGTACTCCTTGCCTTCGACCCGCAATTTACCGTGATCGCGAGCTCCTGCCTCGCCGTTAAACTCAAGGTAATCTTGATAGAAGATAACTTCGGCGCGAATAAAGTTCTTTTCAAAGTCGGTATGAATCACACCCGCGGCCTGCGGAGCCTTCGTGCCTTTCTTGATGGTCCAAGCGCGTGTTTCCTGAACACCCGTCGTGAGGTAAGTAACCAACTCGAGAAGCTGATAGCACTTACGGATAACCTTATCGAGTCCAGACTCCGTCATACCTAAAGCGGTAAGCATGTCCTTAGCCTCTTCAGGCGACATCCCCGCAAGCTCAGCTTCAATTTTTACAGAGATCGGAACCGCCAAACGGTTGGGACCAAGCGGCGACACCCAGTTTGGGTCATTTGCGTCTTCCTCGTTCACATTCACGATATACAAAATTGGCTTGTTCGTGAGCAAGTGGATATCTTTAATGGTCTCCTTCTCCTCGTCTGTAAATTCAACGGTACGAGCAAGCTTACCGGCGGATAGAGCAGCTAACCACTTTTCCAAAGCCGATACTTGGTTAACGACATCTGGATCTTTACCGGCTTTCAGATTGCGCTTAACCGTATCGAACATCTTCTCAACGGTTGAGTGATCAGCCATGGCCAATTCGAGCTCGATGACTTCGACATCGCGGATAGGATCAACAGAACCGTCGACGTGAATGATGTCATCGTTCTTGAACGAGCGCACCACGTGCGCGATCATGTCTGTCTCACGAATGTTGGAAAGAAATTTGTTACCAAGTCCCTCGCCCTTATGAGCGCCCTTCACCAAGCCGGCAATATCGACGAACTCGATAGCCGTTTTAATGACCTTATCGGATTGGGACATCTTAGCCAGTACATCGACGCGCTGATCAGGTACTTCAACCACACCAACGTTTGGTTCGATGGTACAAAAAGGAAAGTTTGCGCAGTCCACCTGTTTCTTGGTGAGCGCCGTGAACAGAGTTGATTTGCCAACGTTTGGCAGGCCGACGATACCGACATTTAACATACGGGCCGTAGTCTACGTGATTTTTTGGCTTTTGACCAGGCCACGAGCCCTAACCCACTAGGGAGCAATTAAACTAATCGGATCCGGGATCACATCAGAAGTTTGTCCCACTTGGAGGCGTTCGAGTCGTGTTTGTACAGTTACATTGTCAGGGTTAGTCATCAATACCTTTTCTACTTCCGCAATTGCACTCTTAAGGTCCCCAACTTGTTCAAAAACTACGGAGAGATACCAATGAGCATTAGCGTAAGCAGGTACCAACTCGATAACACGTTGAAGTTCAGCCTGTGCAAGTTCATTTTTACCCTGGCGTAAGTACAACAATCCCAGCTGAAGTCCCACGCCCACGTCTGTCGGAGCCTGGGCTACAACAAACTCAAGTCCGCGTACTGCTTCAGCTAGTTCACCCTGGCGTTGCTTAAGCAAGGCTAGATAATAGTGAGCTAAAGCATAATCACCCTTGAGCGCAATCGCCGTAGTGAGATGCTCTTCAGCCTTAGCGATGGACATGTCTTTTGCAGCTTCAGCCTGCGCAACAACATCTTTATCTTCATTTTGGAGGAATGGAGTTTGGGCATCGGCAATACTCAGGTAGGCTCGAGCTACCTCCACCCGATAGCGAGGGTTAACAGGGGAAAGTTCGATAGCTTTTTCATACGCATCAACCGAGGGTTGCGCGGCGTCGGGGACAACGGGCAAAAGTTCGCGATACACCATGCCCCGTACATCCCAATTCATCACATTAGCCGGAGAAACATCTGTGGCCTTTGTAGCTGCGGCAATCGCGGTTGTAATCAAAGACTGCACATACTCATCATTGCTGGCCTCATCAGAAGACAGTAAGGAAATCCGGCGCAACACAGCTCCGGCAAGGTTACGGTAATAGGTATCATTCCAAGGATTTGTGGAGGCGGCCTTATCAAGTAATCTAATCATTTCATCAACTTCTTGCGCCGTATCTGTCGAGGCATTAATTTTTACTGCTTTTGCAAAGGCAACCTCCGCCGAATATCGAGGAGCGGTAACAAAAATTGTGGTGATAGCACAAACCAGTACGACTACCGTGGCTAAAACAGTAGCCAAGCGGGCTCTGGCGAGATTGCTCCCTGCATTTTCAAACCTTGGCACCAGCAGACCAGCCAGCGTTCCCGAAAATACCCAAAACTGCATGGCTAGAGTGATGTTTTGAGCATACACAAAGGTTCCAACAACCATTAAGAACCAGGCTACAAACACCGGCAGCACCTCCCGCCAACCCGCCTCGGTCGCAGCAATTTTCTTCATTGCCAGTACGAGCAATAAAATTGCAAAAAATAACCATGTGAACACTCCTAAAATACCAATCGTGGCCAGCTGCGTGGTGACAAAAGAATTTCCGCGATCAAAAACGAGCTCCCAGAAATCTGATTCATTCACACTCAGGGACGTGTATTTAGAGTACATCAAAGAAAAAGTTCCCGGCCCTGTACCAAGAACAATTGAGCCCTCATTCCAAGCTCCATTAATTACATTCCAGGTGGTCTGTAAGCTTGGCGACACCTCTTGAAGAAAAGGTGAAGGGAAACGTGTCGGCAGAATAAAAAAAATGATCGAAAGCACGAATATCAACATGCTTGGAGTGAAGCGCAAAGGGTCCTGAAACTTATCAGCATGTAAAAGAGCGATTCCAAACAATGTTCCCGAACCAACCAAGGCCAAAACCCAAAGCACCGGTGAATCTACGGCCAACAAAACCATTAAACAGGCCGCAAAAGTAATGACCGCAGTTAAGGTAAGTAAACGTTGCCATCCCCTGCTCTCAAGCTTAAAGCCAGCCAACCACAAACCACAAGCCAAAATGGACATCCCGAGTAAATAAATGGCACAGGCATGTGGGGCGCCAATCAGATTGGTAAAAACACCGCTACCGTCTCCAAGAAAAATTGGTACCAACGCTAAACTCACTAACGCCGAGCTCATAAACAAGCTTATGAGCAGGTTACGAACCATTCGGGAATCGCGGCCGAACTCTTTAGCAAGAAGGAATAGCGTCACAAAGCCAACTAACGATAAAACGCTAACGTATTCCTGTGCTCCCTGCCCTATCCAGCTGGTCATGGGGGCTAAGGAAAAGGCGGCGCTAAGACAAGTAGCTATCAGCAACAAAAAGGGTACGATTGTTAAAATGCCCGGTAACGACATTGAGCGACGATCTAGCAGCATCGACACCATGTAACTGGCGGCCGAAAGCGTGATACCCGTCACGAAGACCGCCTGTTTGTTAGTTTCAAAAGCGTCCGTTGTCCACGGCAAAGCAATCACGGGAACCAGGAAAATCACTCCTAAAAACAACCACTGAGAGATTGCTAATAGGGTGGAGGCAGCAGAACGAGGCATAAAACAGAGGGGGCCAGCTTAGCCAGCTCCCTCATATGATGCCACACTCTGCAATTTTAGGGATCTAGGGAGCAACTTCAGTCTCTGGTGTTGGCTCTGGAGCTACTGGTTCCTCCAGAATTGGCACGTCTTCAACCACCTCAACTACGGGCTCCTTAGGTGCGGCCGGCTCATCCGAAGGAATGGTTGGTTCTTCTGCGGGAATGACGGGCTCCTCCAGAATTGGCTCTAGCACTGGCTCCGGTGCAGACTCCTCGATTGTCTCCCCCGCTACCTCTGGCTCAGGAGTCACCTCTGCATTCTCTGTTGGCGGCGTGGCCATTGGAGCTGGCTCGTAGTCCTTATGGTAAGCAATCACCAACCAATCAACGAGCACACCGTTATCGGCATTCTCGGCGCGGATAGTGAAGCCCGAGGTGGTGCGGTCGGTCACGTAAATTTGCCCAGTCAAACCTGCTGGCGTAGCCAACACGCGATACGGCGAATTGTTGCCGATAATGTCATTAAATTGCGGATCAATGTCTTCAAATTTCACGATAGCGGCGTTAGTGTTGAAAGTTGCGGTACCAGACAATTGAATCGTCATCTCCTGACTAGCAACAGCGTAGGTTTCAACATCCTCATTCTGGTGAGACTTTACAATCTGGACCAAACGACCTCGCGTAATCAGGTCCCCACCCTCGGTGAGACTCCAAGTGTTACCAAGGCCAGAAATTGAAGCTACTGAAGTTATCGAGCCGCCGTTAAGATTCAGGCTTGAAAGATTGCCGGCAGAGCCAACCTCCGAAACGGGAGATGTGACGATAGTAGAGGAACCGGAACCACTACCGTCATAATATGAGGCACGAATGAAGACGATCAAGTTACCGGAACCGGAAGGCAATGGCTGCATAGCGTAGCCAACGATCGGACCAGGCTTTGTGGCTTTCATGGCTACGCCTGGAGTGCTTGAGGTTGTGAGTGGATCACCAATAGCGATGGCGCCGTTTTCAGTGTTAACACGAGTTGGAACGCGACCACTCAAGGCAATTGGGCTATCACCAGGGCGATAGTTACCGGCCAAGAAGCCAGGGCGTGTGGAAACTACACCAGCAATACGGTCGTCATACGTCTGGCCCGTTGATCGCTTAACCTGTTCAGCTCCGTTGCCAAAGACCACCACATCACCTGGAATTAAGACTTCAGGCGACGGAAATAATTCAGCAAAATCGTAAGAACCCGTTCCCCAACCAGCCGCGTTGGTGCGCATGTAACCAACGCCGTTGCTATCGTAATAAATGTAAGCCGATGTCTGGGCTATGCCTTGATTCGAAGGATACAGCTTGCCTGACAAGACCAAATCACCCAAATTGTTGATATACGCAACTTCCGCACCTGAGTTATTAGCCACCGACAAACGATAGTTGCTAGCGTTTGTGACCTTATTTGAAAGCGTCATGGCAACCGTCTCGGCAGCTGAGCCATTCCAAGCAGAACCCCGGAAGGCTAGAGCGTTGGAATCAGAGGCTGGAGCACCTGCGGTTGCTGTAAACAGCGAGTTCAAAGCCAAGGTGTTATCAAAATCACTCAAGCCTCCGTCATCAGCCAGGATTTCTCCCGCATCCCAACCTGGTGAGACACGAACCTTGATAAGGCCGCTGCCCGAGGCCATTGGCTCTAAGGCATAACCGATAACCCGGCCAGGACCCGTGGCCTTACCAGCGTAACCGGCCGTCACTCCCGATGAAGTCAAAGCATCGCCAACTGCGATGGTACCGTCGGCGGCTGTGACATATGTTTCGATCTGACCTTCCAAACCGACAATTCGATAGTTTGGGTTGTCTTCAAGAGATCCCTCGGCGCCAGCAAGATTATTTCCGATGAAAGCTGGGTTGACCGAGACCACACCGACCACTGTCCGATCGCCAAGGCCACATTTCTTAACGGCAAGATTGTTTTCGATATCCTGACAGACAACCTGATAATCCCCGAGAGAAGCGTCCAGGGTGTAGAAGAACTCAGCAAAATCAGCGCCACCACCGGTAAAAGCGTCGTCTGCGGTCACCGTACCATTGTTATCGATACGGAATTCAATGTCTGGAGTGCCGTCAGAATCTGATCGGATAACCATCACGTCCTCATCGTTTGCCGCTTCCTGTACGTCAAGCACCAAAGCATGAGCTGTGGTCGTGGTTCCGGAGGTATCGCCGACGTTATTTTGAGTAATTAATAGACCAAAATTCTCGGTTTCACCCGTAGTATTATTCTGAATTTCAACAACCGGCTGGGCAAATCCGGCTGTTGCGGCAAATGTGGCTAACGCTGCAGTATTAGATACCCCAGACGAGTAAATAGCTAACGCGCCACCGGAGTTTGTAGAGTTATCGATAAAAAGTGCGGCATCATTAGCTGGCAAAATCAACCCTCCTGAACCCGTATATGCCGGTGTGTCACCTTCTGGAGTGATGCGCAACGTAGTCCCAGTACCAGCATTAAAGAGAGAGGCCACATCCCCAGTGGCCGAAGCGTAATTCTGGTCTACGCGCAGAACAATGGCTGAATCGTTGAAGGTCGCACCAGTGTTCGCGTTCGTACTCGAGATATCCACTACTGGAGTGCTAAGGTTTACGGTGGTTGCAAAGTTGTTGGTTAAAGCACGCGATACCTGCAAGACGTTTTCACCGCAACAATTTGTAGTAGCCGTGTAGGTTTGATTAAAATTGACTAAATCGATTGAGCTTGAATGATCTTCATCCAGTTGTTCGAAGGTAAAATTTAAGCCGCCAGCAAAGCCACCCGTCATCGACCCAAGCGTAGTCCCAGCTGTGCGGTAAAGAATTTGTCCAGCGCTATCGAGGTCGTGAATGAAGTCACCGTTGCCGTCTTGGTCGAAAACAATGTTGCCGCTACCGCTGCTTGTAACAGTAAACGCTGGATTGTCTGTCACATCTGAAGTGTAGGTAAGGGCACCGGCGTCAGATAAAGTGAGGAAGGTCGCGGCATTATCTTGCACGGTAAAATCACCCGTGCCGGCCAGGTTAAAGACCTGGTTTCCCGATCCATTATTTGTAAAGGTCAGGGCTGGATTGTCAACGGCATCCTGCACAAAGGTTATAGCACCTGCGTCCGAAAGGGTAAGGAAGGCCGTGCCATTGTCCTGAACGATAAAGTCACCTGTACTAGCCAGGTTGAACACCGAATCAACTGCAGCTCCAGTAACTACCAGTGAACCGGCCAGGTTAAGCGTTGCGGTAGAGCCACCGTCTACCAGAGTAAGTAAGTTATTACTCGAAAGATCTTGCCATAGGAAAGTGCCGCTGCCGGTATCAAACATCTGATATGAAGCTGTCAAAATACCGTTTTCGCCAAGATTGATACCGTAACCGATCTCTGCATCAGACACATCGAGGGCATCAACGATCGTGCCAGCTCCAGACTGGATGATGATACCGTCCTGCATCGCCTCGTTAACATCGGCATTGTTGATGTTGATGAAGGCGTCAAAAATACCCGTAGCCCCGCCGTCGTTAGCGTTTTGCAGTAAAACGAAGTTATTCGTACCCGTATCAGCAGCCGCGGTATCGGTGATAATCATGCTCATCGCATTCAGGTTTACATCTGTGGCATGAGTTACCGATATACCAAGATTCTCTGAATTGGCTCCGTCAGTCACGAAGGTCAAGCTGACATCATCATTTGCATCGATCGTTTCAAACGTAGCCGCACCCGAGCCGACAATAGTCCAATTGACTCCTCCAATGGCTACCGTATCCATCGAACCGTCACCAATGGTAATGGAATCAGCATCAGCGTTCGTACCAAGCGTAAACGTGTCACAAGCGGCCGAGTTACAGACAGCGATTCCCGTGGCATTAGTACCACCGAGCGACAAATTGCCGGCAGCGTTGGTGTCGAGGCCTACTCCCGCAGCGACAGTAATAGCGCCCGTGGTTGCCACATCAAAGTTGGTGAAATCAATGGCTGCCGTGGTACCCGTTAGGGAGTTTGTGCCAATCGCCACGCTACCTGCAAAGGTGGCCAGTAAAGTGCTGTCAGTAATAGTAACAGCGGTAGTGTTAGCAACTTCGAGGATAAGGTCAAAGGCGTCGTTTGTACCCAGAACCGCATCAGCCGAGAAAGAGTTGCCGTTTTGAACAAATGCGGTGCTTGAGGTGAGACACGTAACACAGCCGATGTCACCAAGGGCAGACAAGGTGATCGGACCGGTAGCCGAAACCGCCACCGTACCCGTAGCGTTCGGGAAGGTGATGGTTTTGTCGATCACGGTTGGGTCAGTAATCGCGAAAATTGTCTCAAAACCGTCATTAGTGGCTCCCTCAAAATTGAGGGAGGCGTTGGTGATTGTTCCGTTAATCGCCACCGTGTCCGAAGCGGCATCACCAAGCACAGTGCTTCCGGCAAAAGTAGCGTTACCGGTGGCACTAATACTCCAATCATCGCCGCCGACAATTGCCACAGTAGTTGAGGTATTGCTATTACCAATAGCAATGAGATCGGCAGCGGTAGAATTCGTTGCAATTCGAACCGTGTTCGTGCCGCTAGCGTCGTTGCCGCCGATGTCGATTGTTGAAGTAACGGCTGCGTCATTAATGTTCAAGGTGGTCGCAGCGGCAAAAGTGTTGACCGTTGTGGCGTTAGTAGCCAGCAAGTTGAAGGTGGCTCCCGAAGTCGTTAAATCACCGCCGTTAATAGCAACGTCATCAGCAGTGGTTATCAAACCAGCCGAAGTGACTGACCAATTGGCGCTAGTTATAGCTACAGAATCTAACGCATCACCGATTGTCACCGTGTCGGCGTCAGCGTTTGTAGCCAGCGACAAGGTGTCACAAGCAGCCGAATTACACACGCTAACCGATGTGGCATTGGTGTTACCAAGAGCAAGCGCGCCGGCAGCGTTTGTGTCGAGGCCAACTCCGGCAGCGACCGTGATGGCACCAGTTGAGGCGACATCGAAGTTTGTGAAGTCAAACGCTCCTGTCGTACCCACAATGTCGTTGGCTCCGACCGACAAAGCATTGACAATCTGGGGATCACTCGCATCGATAGCATCGGTCAGGCCACCGGCGGCCACGTCAAAAGTAATACCCGCAGCCACGAGTTCGTTGCTATCAGCCTGTAGCAAAGCCAATAAACCGTCCGGGGTACCGGTCGCACCTCCGTCGTCTGCATTCACAAGCGCCAACAAATAGTTGGTACCCGTATCAGTCGCGGCAGTATTGGTAAGGGTAATCACCTCACCCGTGACCGTGGCATCCGTAGCATGGGTGATGTCGATAACCAGGTTCTCTGTCGAAGCGCCACCGGTCACAAATGTGAAATCGACGTCACCGGTAACGGCAAAGTCATCGTTTGTGCCCAGCTGGACGATGCCAGAAGAATCGATTGTCAACGTACCGTCACTCGTAATGTCATCACCGTTAACCGCCAAATCTCCCGACAAGGTCAGGTTAGTAAGCGTTAAAGCGGTAAATGTAGCTGCGCCACCCGAGGTAATCGACCAATCATCACCACCAATGATGGCGACCGTACTTGAGGCGTTGCTGTTACCAATAGATATTACGTCGGCGGCTGTCGAGTTGGTAGCGATATTAACGGTATTCGCTAAGCTTGTAGTCACACCACCAATATCAAGCGTTGTTGAGGCCCCAGAAGCATCCTGAAAGTCGAAGGTGGCCACCGAAGAAGTGGTGATCTGGCCGTCGTAGTATTTGGTCGAAGCTCCTCCGGCCGTGAAACCACGGTCAGAGAAGAATTCACCAGAAGCGGTAATACGAGCCTTCACGGAATCCGCGGCGGATCCTGAATTTGTAGTTTCGTCGGTAATTAACGTAAAGACATCGTTGTCGTTATCGCCGTTATCTAAGTCGATGTCAAAAATGTTCGAAGTTGCAGTCGCGCTCGTAGAGGTAACAGCGAAAATGTTTCCCGTCGTGGCACCGGAAAAGCTGTATTGGGAAAAATCACCCGAGAAAGTTGAACTCGACCGAGCATTCAAAAAAGAACCGCTTGTTAAAGCGTTAACATCAACATCGAGCAGGTTGCTCGTGGTGAGTGAGTTGGCATTAATATCGAAAATGACGGTGTCATCCTCGGTGGGGTTAAAATCGAGGGTCGTGTCGTCATTCAGGGCAAAGAATGAGGCTGCCCCATCACGAAAAACAAAATCTCCCGTTGAGTCCAGGTCGACCAGGATATTGCCGGAAGAAGTGTTCGTGATTGTAAAAGTCTCCGCCCCGTCCATAACGATCGAGGTTGAGGCATCGAGCGCCAAACTGTCGGCTAACTCTGCAAAGTCGAGACAGTCAGTGCAGACGACGTCGACAAAAGTACCGGTGCCAGCAGCCGAAATCGACCATTGAGCATCGTTTATGGAAACGTTGTCGAGTGCGTCACCGATGGTAATCGTGTCCGCGTCAGCGTTTGTGCCCAGGGAAATGGTGTCACAGGCAGCTGAGTTACATACCGAGATCGAGGTTGCGGTTGTGTTACCAAGGGCGAGCGCTCCGGCGCCGTTTGTGTCGAGACCTTGCCCAGCAGCAACCGTGATCGCGCCGGTAGAGGCCACGTCGAAGTTTGTAAAATCGATCGTCGCCGTCGTACCGATCAGGTCAAAAGTAGTACCGGAAATATCGTTATCTGCAATTGAAAGTGAATTGGTGTAATCGGTGTCGGTGATCAGGATGGCGGTCGTCGCGGAAGACGAGGCCGACATTGTCAAAACACCAGCCCCCGTAATCGACCAATCATCACCGCCGGTAATAGCGACCGTCGTCAAGGCATTCGAGTTACCGATCGCGATCACATCAGCAGCCGTAGAATTGGTGGCAATGCTCACGGTGTTCGTACCGCTCGAAGTCACGCCACCGATGTCGATGGTGGAAGTCACGGCGGCGTCGTTGATATTCAAGGTTGTGGCGGCTGCAAAAGTATTCACAGTCGTCGCGGTCGCAGCTAGCAAATTAAAGGTGGTCGCACCCGAGGTGAGGTCTCCACCGTCAATAGCCAAATCACCAGAGACTTCAACGGCCGCAGTCGTAATATCTAAATTTCCGCTAGCATCGGCGGCCAGGATGGGATCAGCTGTAGCTGCCGTGACGCTGTAAAGACGCAACGAGCCTGCAAGTGCACTGTCGGTACCTAAATCTAGTTGACCAACGCTTTCGTCAAAGAATAATGAGGCACCTGCCACCGTTGAATTACCGATTACCAAGTCGTCAGCTGTAGCTGTCAGGTAGGTAAACGCACCCGCGTCAGTCCACTTAGACACCGCGCCACCGGTCACAATGTCATCAATCGCCTGGTCGAGATCGTCCAGAACGTCTTGTACGTTGGTTCCCGAAGATAAGCTGAGCTCAGTAAAGTACACTCCGATTTGTGAAGCACCAGAAGTGACGTTGCTCACTCCCACTCCATCAAGTTCAATGCCCTTAATGAAAACATCGCCTTCTTTATCAATCCGGAAGCGATCCGTAGCGTTGTCTCCAATTCCAAACAACGTTTCATCAGCTGCCGCTGCTGCGGGATTAATATAAACCACACCCGTCGAAACCGTGGCTCCGGTTGGATCACCAGTAAACACCACGTTACCTGAAGAATTCAAGGCTACGATCGCACTCACGGTAGCTCCGTCAGTATCCGCGTCAAGTCCGTCGATGGTATCGGAGTTTAAAGCGTAAGGAGCGGCAGCGATCTGCTTTCGAGGTGTTAAAGCCTCGCCACCTACAGTAATCTGTAGGTACAGAGCGGTGTTATCACCAAAAATAGAATCACCGATAGCTGCATAGGCGGAACCGGTGTCTCCCAAGGCTTCCGAGAATAAACCATCCGTCAAAGTCACAGAACGAGGAGTGGCCGATGCACAAGTAACTGAGGAGTTAGACCAAACACATGAACCAGCAGCCACGTCTGTGTACAGTTCGAACACCATGTTAATAGTGGCATCGGTCACCGGAATGCCATTAGCATTTAAAACACGACCTTGGTAGCCAATAATATTTGGTGCAGAAGCAGCCGAAGCCACAGGAACTAAAAGACCGGATTGGAAGCCTTGGATAACGCAAATACACGCCAATAATACTTTGGCGAGTGTACGTTTACCCTGATATTTGCCTAGCTGAAACATGCTGTTCCCCCGATACATGTTGCAACGCCACATTTATCGCCAGTGGCGCTGGCTCTGGCTTATTCGTGTAGTCGACTGGGCGAACAATCTTCTCTGAGTATCCAGGCTTGTTGTAGGTAATATAATATTCGTTTGGCCCGAGTAAAAACGAATACCTACCAAGACTATCGCTGAGTGCAGTCTCGACGAGTTTATTATACCTCGGTTCGAAGACTCGGATCACCGCATTTCCCACAGGTTGTTGAGTAACTTCGTCGTACACAATTCCCCAGCCCTTTGGACGCTTGGGCTTAGCTAAACGCATTACCAACAACAACACAAAAACCTGAACACCTACCATGACTCCAGCAAAGACCGACGGGCTAATAATGCAAACAATAATCGATAACACTACGCCCACCGGAGCAGCGATCACCTGCAGTGCTCGAGCAAAGCGTTTGAAAGCTAAGGCACGAGGAGCATGGAAGGCATCGGCTTGGGAGGGATCAAGTGGGATATTGGCAGCTACGACAGCTTCGTCCTCAGTAACCTCCAGTAACTGACCCAGATATACGTCCAAATACTTTCCATCCGCCTTTACGCCCTCTAAATACTGACTTGGAAAAATATAGCCTGTTTTAATAACTTCAAGGCGATAATTGCCTGGGGTTGCAGCTAACGAATACCGGCCATCAGGGTCGGTAACGGCCGTTTTTACCAGCCGGCCATCGGTTACCCGGTACAAACGCACAATAGCCAATTCGATCGGCACTTTAGAAATTGCGTTATAGACAATGCCGTACGCATTACGTTTTTTGCGACCAAAGAACAAGAGGAACGAGGTGAAGAGATACTGAAGATACGCCAAAAGGTTAAAGCCTACAGCAAGTGCGGCCAAGGTACCGATGGCAATGGCAGTAATGAGAGGAACAGCAATATCCGCGACCGTCTCAGCCTCTGGCGAATTCAACAAATCGTTAAAACGATCTAAAACATCGGTTATCGGTGGAGGTAGAGCACCTGGCGGTGGCACTTCTGGTAGTCGCTGGAGCTCAATATTTGCCGCTAAAATATTATTCGAAACGCGCACCGTGCTACTTGCATCCTCATAGCCCGTCTTGCTGACATAAATAACGTACGTGCCATTCGGTACGTACCAAGAAAAATATCCGGAAGGTGTAACAATCGGGTTGCTCTGGCCATGCGCTCCTGCATTCCAGGCAATCTCAGCACCTCGTGAAGTGTCATACGCGGTCACGATACTGCCGCCCAAAAGCATCCGTTCACCGTCTACAATTTCAAAGACGCTGCCGCCAGCCACAATATCAATGCCAACATTCTCAGAGCTCTGTGAGCCATCGGCAAAAATTGCGATCGCACTCAAAACGTCATCCGTCGCAGGAGCTGGGACAGTACCCGAAAATGATCCATCTTCGTTAGGTGATAAGACATATTCAGTGTCGCCAATCACAATCAAAACAGCCGTCGGGATACTGTCCGCATCCACATAAACAACAATGATGACCTGGCTATCGGCCAGCACCTCAACTTCACCCCCGTTCTCCGCGAGCGCTAAATCCGGCGTCGCAAAAAATTCGACGTCGATCAAGACTTCTTCGCTACCACTACCAGAACTGTCCTCAGGAAGCTCTCCAGAGGTCTCGTCAGGATCAGGCCCCTGATTGGTATCTGGCTCAGGCTCCGGATCTGGAGTTGGATTAGGTCCTGGTTCAGGCTCGGGTTCAGGTGTTGGGTTGGGACCTGGTTCAGACTCGGGTTCAGGCTCAGGTTCGGGGTCTGGGTCCGGGTCAGGGTCAGGGTTAGGATCAGCCCCCCCGCCACCTCCACCGCTGCTCTCAGGTTCACCACCACCCGTTGTATTCAGGGAAATGCCCGCCGTGCTACGCGCACCTATTGGTAACGGGATAGAACCGTCGTTACCTGTTGTCCCGCCCAAGGCTATGTAATACGTACCTTCGCTCGAAGGGTTTGTAATTTGATGAAGACCGTTGGCCTGATCCGAAGCGTTCGTGCCTATCTCAATCATTACTTCAACTCCCACGCTAGCCGTGCCAAGATACCCCCCACAGCGAAAAAACGTGAGCACATCTGCAGTCATATCAACGGCAACGCCAGTTGAGCCACAAACGGAGTCAATGGGGACAGTGTCGTCATCGTGTACAAGATCAACATCGGTGTATACGATAGACGAAGTGTCAAAATCGCCAGGGAACGTGAAGGTCAGCTCCTCTCCTTCGGCCCAAGCATCCGCTAAAGTAAAAATAAATCTATGATTCGAAGCCGTTGAAATTTGTAATGATGACGCCTGATCGGTTAAATTCTCGACCGTGGCGGCTAAAGTCGTGGAGACAGAAAAAAAAAGACTATTCGTGATTACTGTGAGAATCGCGAGGCCTAAAGTAAACGATTGTCGAATAGTTCTCCTCCGAAAAATCCCCACATTAGCGACGGCGTGCTCGTAAAAACGCGTAGACCGCTGCGCCTAAAATGAGGCCGGCAACGGCAAAAACGCAAAGCATTCGCCAAGGAAATAGTACCACGCTTGTCGTCGAGGTAATGACAGCATCTGAATTGCTTGGAAAAACGTAAAGCTCGGCTGTATATGGTCCAAAACGCCATGGACTTCCCTGCCACTCCTCAGTAAAAATTCTGCTCGTGTAGCCCGGCAAACGTCGGCTGGTAGGATTCAGCGAAATCAGCTCGACCTCTTTGCCCCACATATTTTTCAGCACAACGCCTACCTCGGGCTCCGACAAGCCCGCACCCAAGTTACTGACTAACGCAGCAAAGCGTATTGGCAACTGATGTGCATTGTCTGGAACAGCCCCGAAAGTAGCAATTTGAAGATTTGCTCCAAGATCGCCACCAATTTCCACAAAAATAAGTGAAGCTGAACCACTGGTCACACCGATCCCCGATGCTTCAGCTGTCTGCGCAGTCGCGATAACTGCAAAAGATAGCACCTGAGCTTCGGTACCGGTTGGTACAGACACCGTTAGCTCAATAGCCTGATCGGCTTCGGGCCCCAGGACAAATGAACTCCTATCGAGCAGAATCCAGCTCTGTTCAACTTCCCCGAGCGGCTCAAAGCGCAAATCGTCTGCTGACGAACCAAAGGAAATCTTTGATAATTCTATGGAATAGCTCTTTGTTTCAGTCGTGTCGTTCTCAAAGCGAATCGTTTGTTGAACTTTCTCACCCTGCTTGACGGTAAGCGTCACTGACTCTGGACTAACGGCCGCGGCCTGCGCCATTGTCCCGGAAAAAGCCAGCAAACACACGACTACGCCAGCAAAAATACGAAACATACCTAGTAGTTACCCACGAAGACCACGGTAAGCGTCTGTGAGTAGGCTCCATTTATGGTATCAGTAGCGATAGCCGCCTTTAAGGTAAGAAAATCTCGGGCTTTTAGAGTTGCGCCCGTTCGACTAGCTACTTGCTGAAAGGTCGTTGTAAAAGCCGTGTCGGCGGTATCAAATGTAGTGCTCGACAGGCTGGTATCAGACGATCTACCGCCATATTCTTCTGAGCCGCTCGTGACAGAGCCGTCTGCGACATCATTAATAGTGTCCGCCCCTGCAGTTTGTAAATCTTGGTCTTCACGCACATATACGCTGTAACCTGTGGGCACATCAGCAGCCACTTCCCACCCAAAAATGCCTGTCGAAGCCGTGCTTGGCGTTAGTGATGTCAAAGGAATCGTTGAGCCCGTCAGCTCATATGCGTAATCGCCTGAGCCATCAATTACCGGCAATGAACTGGCATATTGGAAAAAATCTACGGTAAGGGTGTTGCCGGCTACAGCCGTAACGCGTCCCATCGCCTCAACCTGGCTCAGTCCCTCGTCCTGAATGACCACAAGATAATCACCAATGCTGTAACCAGTAGTAACCGTAACATCAACCGAGGTTGCCGTAATGGCGGTGGCAGCCACTTGTGAAGCCGTATCCTGAGCAATTACGTTAAAATGAACGACCGGGTCGTAAATTCCTCCTCTATAGCCTTGGTCTACACGATAAGAAGTCGAGCTACCTACCCCTTGAATGAATTCAAGCGAGTCACGGACCTTATACGAGGTCGAAGTTGAAGTGTCATTGCCGCCAACACCGATAGAATCAAACTGGATTTGGTAATTTGACGAGGTCATGGCTGCTTTAACGAGGAACGGCAAAAAAATCGCTAAATTAAGCGAAAAGACAAAAAAGAGGCTCCTCAAAAAACTTCGCATATAACCTTAATGAACACAATAAGTCGTCAGAAGACTTCCCACAAGCCGAAAATGGGGATAAGTATGTGGATAACCTGAGTACAAATTGTTAGTTATTTTGTCCACACCTGTGTAGACATATTATAGCTAACATTAGACTCGCAAAATGTTATCCCCTGTTTCTCCACATGACGGGATAACTTCCAATCTGAGTTTTAAGCGGGTCCACACGGCACCAAATGTCTGCATGACTACTACGTGTGGACACAAAAGTATCGTTAAATACAATCCAAGTTGCGCATGGAACAATCATTGCAGCCTCCGTTAACGAGACGTGAAAAAAGCTCCCCGTACTTACGGAGAGCCTTCCATCTTCTCATTCTCATGTTGGCAGTAATTGGGGAAGCTCAAAATCACTTTTCATACCCAACCGCTAATTTACAATCGCCCACCCGATAGTTAAATCTTTCTCAGTCACCAATCTCTAAACTCGATGTTTTACGTGAAAATATTGAAAGGTTTTATATGAAACATGTTTGACGTAAATGTTCCACGTGAAACAATTGATGTGTATATTTAGCTTATATTAGCCATTTATTCGCTATATAAGTTTATATAAACGGCCAGCTACTAGGGGTGATGGCGAACAAGCACCGGAGACACGACAACGTAGATGGGTGTTTAAATGAACTTATGGTGTCCCCACCCGGAGTCGAACCAGGATTTAAGGCTTAGGACGCCCCCGTTCTATCCATTGAACTATGGGGACCTACAAAACTGAAGGCGTTTTGTTGGCTATGGATACCGTGCTCTGCAAAATGTATCGTCATTACTGCTGCAGAATTCTTCGCATTAGACCCAAAACGAGCCAAATTGCAAAATCCCAACATGCTATACTACGAACACTAAGCGAACATAGTATAGTTTTTTCTAGCCTTAGGGTCAATATGCAAATGGAATTTTTGATCGTTATTTTCCTACTCGTCCTCACTCTTTGCGCTTTGGGCTTTATTCTTTTACGCCTGTTATCGCAAAAAACGGCCGATCCAACCCTCGCCCTGATGGAGCAGCTCAACGTCATGCGAAAGGAGCTTTACGACGGACAAGACAAGGGACGAGTCGAGATGCAATCACAACTTGGTCGCGTGAATGATCAAGTCTATAAAGGCATGAGTGACTCACAAAAGGCTATGCAAACGCAGTTTGCGCAGACTTCAAAGATCATTGAAGACATTACGCTGCGTCTCACTACGCTCGACGCTACCAATAAACAGGTACTGGACTTCTCTTCACAGCTTCAAAGCCTCCAGGACGTTTTAAAGAACCCTAAAGGTCGTGGAATTCTCGGCGAGTACTTCCTAGAGACAGCTCTTAAAAATGTTTTGGCGCCAGAGCACTATAAGATGCAGTATAAATTTGCGAACGGCGAAATTGTTGACGCCGCGGTTTTACTCGACGGCAAAATTATTCCCATCGATTCGAAATTTAGTCTGGAAAATTACAATCGCTTAGCCGTAGAACAGAATCCGGAAACTCGCGAAAAACTCGAAAAGACTTTTTTAAACGATCTCAAACTGCGCATTCAGGAAACTGCCAAATACATTCGCCCTGAAGAGGGAACGATGGACTTTGCCTTCATGTTTATTCCGCACGAAGCTGTTTACTACGATCTTCTCGTAAACAAAATCGGTTTGATCACCGACGAAACTGATAGCCTGATCGCACGTGCCGCCTCAAAGTATCGTGTCATTGTCGTATCACCAACCTCGTTTTTCGCCTTCTTACAAACTGTTTTACAAGGATTGCGAGCGTTAAAGATCGAAGAAAGTGCGCTCATGATTCAGAAGCAAGTCGAGGAGCTCGGCAAGCACATGCGAGCTTACAACGAATATCACGGCAAGGTCGCCAAGAACCTCGCCACGACAGTAAACCAATTCAATTTATCCTCTGGCGAGCTGCGCAAGATCAGTAAGGATGTAAATAAAATCACCATCGGTAAAGGTGGGGAAGTCATCGAAACCGAAATCGTCGAGTTGCCCGTAGTCGAGTAAAAGCAATAACATAAAACCGCCTCAAGGGCGGTTTTATGTTTGTTTACTTTTTGGAAGTAAGCTTGTTCAAGTGAGCCATGGCGCGGCTCTTAACGCGAGCGGCGGCATTCTTTTTGATGAGGTTCTTACCGACAGCTTTGTCGAGAGCCTGGCCAAGATCGCTAACCAATTTCTTGGCTTCGTCGAGCTTGTTAGCAGCCAACAACTTACGGAAGTTGCGGCGCATATAGTCGATGCCTTCGCGCATTTGCTTGTTGCGACCAGCGCGGACAATGCTTTGGCGTAAGGCCTTTTTGGCGTTTTGGAGATTTGGCATAATAAAAGTAGGCGTAGGATAGCCGAGAACATGGGAAAGGTCAAGAATATACAGGAACTTGCTCTAATGGCGGCCATTAGCTAACGTAACCGCGCAAACCTTGGAGCTAACCATGTCTGTACGTACCGAGCGACAGCTGGTCGCTCTTGTAGGTGTCAGCGGAGTCGGTAAAACGACCCTGATGCGCATGATCGCTGAACATTTTCCGCTCAATTGTCGGATCGTACGCGCTACACTCAGCCGCTCGCTCCGCGATGAATGGGAAGAAAGCGTCCTCGACAGCATGAGTGCCGGCCAGCTCCAGAAACTCTGGCAAGCCGGGGAACTGGTCCACCATCAAGTAATCTACGGGAATACCTACGCCCTAACTCGAAAAAACGCTGACCTCGCCACAGCTACCCATCTCGGCCTGATCTGTCTCGACCATGAGGGCGCTAATCAGATCCGAGGGCACGGTTACGACGTGCGTGCAGTCGTCGTAACCAGCAATCGCGCCATCGATGCACGTAGCGAGAGTCGTCTTCAGGCGGATCTCGCCAGGCAAAAACACGACCTGGTGAAGCCGCACGATCTCCACCTGCACAACCAAGAGGGAAGACTCGCGGCTACTTTCGAGGAACTCCGTCACTACATCGTGAACTTCCGTCGTGCCTCATGACGCCCAACGAACGCCCTCGGCGTTCGTTTTCTCTTTTTAAGAAACCTTGAGGAAGCTCGACACCAGCCGATCCACGGAAATATCAGGTGCCAGACCGGTTTTCATGGATTTATCCAGCTTGAAGGCTAATCCATGCAATGATTCGAGCTTAGCCTGGGGCCAAGCACGAACCTCGGTAAGCAGCTTTTGGGCTACAAAGGGATGAATCGACAAGGCGTCGGCAATGTCTTGCTTCATGGCTTTTGGGTTGCGATCGATGACGTCGCGAGCCTGGATAAGGAGTCGAATCTGGCGCAAGAGCATACCAAAGAGCTGAAACTCATCCGCACCAGCCTCACGCTCTTCAGCGAGCTTACCCAGGGCACGGGCTGACTGACCAGAAGACAACGCATCCATAAAAGCAAAGATATCTTCTTGTGACTCAACTCTAACCAGTTCCGTGATCATTTTCTGGTCGATAGGCAGGCCGTTAGCGTAAGCGGATAGTTTCTGAAGCTCAGCGTCAATGCGCCAACTGTCAGCGCCAGTACGCGATAGCAACGCCGACAACATGGCCGGCATCAAAATAGCTGCATGATACTTGGCGCGCGCTATAGCCCAGGTCGTGAGCTCGCTACCTTCGAGCTGAGGCAGGGGATAGGTATGAACATCTGGTACTGCTTGTAAAGCTTTGAAAATTTCGCTCTTCTCAAGCGTCGCTGGGGCTACTGCGTCAGCAAAGATGAGAATCGTCGAGCTCGGAGTCCGTGAAAAACCTTCAACCCACGGCTTAGCTTCAGCCTTTTTGAGCGAAGATACCAACCCACGAATGATCACCATGCGCTTCTCCGAAAGAAAAGGTGAGGCTTGGGCAGCCCCGATCACCGCACCGCGTTCGGCATCAAGACCATCGCGAACTACAAATTCATCTACGTTCATGCCCGCGGAATCAAACTTGGCAGTAAATTTTTGACGCATGTCCAGAGCGCGCTCTTTGACGCGGAGGGCATCGTCGCCGTAAATGAAGATAATCATGCAATCGGGATTCGGTGTTCGGGATTCGGGACTCAGATAGGCTCGTATCGTAGACAAAAACCCGACAACCGACAACCGAAAACCGAAAACCGGGGTAAACTATAGCAATATGCAAAAGTATCCTATCATTGCTCTGGTCGGACCTAGCGGGGGAGGCAAAACTTCGCTACTTCTTGAGATGATCAAGCGCTATCCGGATTTTTGCGCTCCGATTAAGTCAAAAGTGACTCGACCACGGAGAAATGAGCAGGACAGAATTTTTTATGACTTCCTAACCCCCGAAGAATTTACCAAACTCGACGCTGAGGGCAGATTGTTTCAGCAGGTCACTTTCGGAGGCTATCGTTATGGCTGTGATAAAGCTCAAACTGACGCAATCATCGTTAAAAAGATCGGTCTCGTCGTACTCGTGCAACAATCGGTGGTCGATTTTAGAAACGCAGGCTATCAGGTACATCTCGTCCAGATCGTCCCAGAAGGCCACCATCCAAGAAATGAAGTCCAACGCCTACGAGATGATGAAGAACGAGCCAAGATTATTCTCGATTACGATGGAGTCATTATAAACTCGTTCGCTCCGGGAGGCTTCAGAAAAGCTGCCGATGCCTTAGCTGAAGTTATTAAAAACGTAAAAATCACGTAGCTACGATTTAATAACAAAACGAGCACCCCAACAGGTGCTCGTTTTCTTGTGACTTATTTAATATCTCCCCAGCGCTTTTCGCAACCAACATCCACGACAAGCGGTACCTCGAGATCGATCACCGAAGCCATCAAGGAACGGACCTCCTTTTCAAGCTTCGGAACATCTCCCTCTGCCACTTCAAAAACGAGTTCGTCGTGAACTTGTAACAACATTCTTGCATCGATCTTGGACTTTGTTAGCCAGTCAGCGATCTTGATCATGGCCTTTTTCAAAATATCGGCTTGAGTACCCTGGACTGGCATATTCACCGCCATGCGTTCTGCTGCAGCTACGAGTTGTGGCACGCCAGAGTTAATATCCGGCAGATAACGACGGCGTCCGAACAGTGTTTCTACATATCCGTCTTCACGAGCCTTAAGCTTCATTGAGTCCATATACTCATGAATAGCTGGATGGACCTGGAAATAGCGTTCGATGAACTGCTTGGCTTCGGCATAGCTCAAACCTGTCGCTCGGGCCAGAGAATGCGCACCGACGCCGTAAAGAATACTGAAGTTAATCGCTTTAGCGGCGGCGCGTTGATCTTTAGTGACCTTGTCTTCGGCCACTTCCCATACCTCAGCGGCAGTGCGGCGATGAACGTCCATGCCTTCCTTGAAAGCACGAATAAACGACTCGTCCTTAGCCATGTGGGCAGCCAAACGTAATTCGATCTGCGAATAGTCGGCTGACAACAGAACCTTACCCTTGTCGGCAATGAAAGCCTTGCGGATCTCGAGACCCAACTCGCTGCGAATAGGAATGTTCTGCACGTTTGGGTTAGACGATGACAAACGACCTGTCGCGGCGACTGTCTGGCTAAAGGTTGTATGGATACGACCGTCTGGAGCTACAAGCTCTGGCAGCGTGTCAGCATAGGTCGATTTTAACTTTGAAACCTCGCGGTATTCTTCAACGAGCGCAATGATTTCGCTCTCCTCGGCGAGCTTTTCGAGCTCAGGAGCTGCTGTAGAAAAACCGTTCTTGGTTTTCTTGATGCCTTTGGTCGGTAATCCGAGATCGACGAACAGAATATCAGCCAACTGGGCAGGGGAGTTGATGTTAAATTCCTTACCCGCAAATTTATAGATCTTTTTTGTCAGTGACTCGAGCGTCTTGGCAAAATCCTCCCCCAGCTGCACCAGCTTTTTCTTATCGACCAAAATTCCATCACGCTCCATGCGGAAAAGAATGCGTACGAGCGGTGCTTCAATATCTCGGTACAACGAAGCCATGCCGTCAGCCTGCAATCGTCCCACGAGCTTATCAGCCAACTGGAGTAACAGCGCAACACGATCGATGATCGGCGTGCTCGCAGCGACAGTCAGATTCAAATGATCCTGAACAACCTCTTCAAAGCTAAAGTCTCGGCTCGAAGACAAGAGATAGGCCGCCAACATGGTGTCGACGATCTCTGACTTTGCAAACACTTCGCCAGCCGGCACTTCGACACGAGCCAATGCGTGCATCGCCTGCTTCAGGTCGTGAGCGATGACTACGGTGCAGCTCTGCAGGAATTCTGCGATAGCTGCTAAGGCCATAGCCTGTGGTTCTTCAGCTACAAACACTCCTTCGCCGTCACTAATAGCCACACGAGCCACGCCTCCTCCAAATAAATCCGTGGCCTTCGACTCAACGATCAAGGCAACTCGCTTCGTAGCAAGATCGCGTAAGCTCTTCACTTCCTTAAGCTTTGGTCCTAACTTCTGGCCGCGCTTTTTGCCTTCCCCTCCTGCAAAGGAGGGGCCAGGGGTGGTAATCGCTCCTGCACTCGCGCTCTTACCCTCGTAACGCTTAATAAGCGACTTAAACTCATAATCCCGGAACAGCTTAAGTAAACGCTCGGTGTCGGGCTTACTCGTAATCGTCTGTTCAAGATCAAACTCTTTGAGCGGCACATCACGAACAATCGTCACCATGCGTCGCATGAGATGAATGGTGTCCTCTTGGCCCTTGAGCTTCTTAACGTACTTCTCCGGCAGAGTGCCGGCCTTCATAGCCTCGAGTAAGCCATCAACCGTGCCATACGCCTTCAAAAGCTCGGCCCCACTCTTGGCGCCAATACCGGCGACGCCAGGAAGATTGTCAGAAGTATCTCCAAGCAAAGTCTTAAGGTCGATCAGCTGAGCTGGTGTCAGCTCATAACGCTCCTTGATAGCTGCTTCGTCGTAAATCTTTACCTCTGACAAACCTTTAATGAAAAAGACTACCCTGGTCTGTGGCGATACCAGCTGCAGACTATCGAGATCGCCGGTGACGATTAAGGTTTCGATACCACCAGCGTCTTCATTCATCTTGGCGACCGTGCCAAGAATATCGTCAGCCTCAAAACCCTTTACCGAGAAAGAAGGGATACCGTACGCGGCCAAAATATCCTGAATGATTGGAATCTGCGCGTAAAGCTCGTCGGCTTTCTTCTCACGAGTAGCCTTGTACTCCTTATATTCTTCGTTACGGAAGGTGCCTCCCGGCAAGTCCCAGGCTACGGCCATGTAATCCGGCTTGTAGGCCGACAACATTTTCTCGACCACATTCGTAAAGCCGTAAGCGGCGTTAACAACCAGGCCGTCTTTAGTGGTTAGTGGGGGAATAGCGTGCCAGGCGCGGTGCAACAGGGCGTTACCGTCCAGGATGATGAACTTCTTAGGGGAGGATTCCATATGGGAGAAGTGTAATGGAAAGAAGAAGCCCCCGCCAGCCGAAGCTGACGGGGGCCCTGAAGTCGCGCTCGAGGCGCGCGTGGGCTCATGTCCCGAAGGACGAAAGTTGCATCGGCGAGTTGTGAGGGGGATCGCGCCGACCGGCTAGTGGCCGCCGTCCATGTCGCCGTCGAGGATCGCATCGAGGTCGAAGCCGAAGCCGCTGCAGAAGTGATGGATGTTCGAGAAGTCGTTGCGTTCCACGATTCGGACTCCAATCCCCACGAAAAAGTAGTGTGAGGTGCAAATATTAGCGAAATTTTCAATATTATAGATCAAAAGAAAAAACCCTCGTGCTCGAGGGTTTTTTCTGGGGTGGCTAACGGGGATCGAACCCGTACTAAAGGCACCACAAGCCTTTGTGATAACCATTTCACCATAGCCACCGTACTGCTCGCTATTACTTTGATCCAATACTTTGTCGCCAACCTCCGTCGGCCTCACCGTATCATATATACGCCTCGGCCTTACTCGGCTGTCTCCTCGTCTTGAATCAAATTAATACGCTCACATTGCGATTGCGAGCAGCAGAATAACACTTTCTGCAGATAATTTCAAGTCCTTACCCAATTTTTAGGATTATCTTGAATGTATTGTCGTGTGCGACGCAAATCTGCGTCATTACGCAAAATACGCTCGTAATAGTTTCGTTGCTATACGGGCAAACCAGATGTTTTACGATCAATATTGATTGATGTCGCGGTTGCTGTTTTAAAACCACGCACAATTTCGGATATCGTGCGACGCAATTTCCGATTGCGCGTAGAGGCGGGTTTCGCCGATTCGGAGAAACCCGCCTCTACCGCAATTTCGATAATCCCGTGCATGTGATCGGGCATAACGACAAATTCATCAATATGGATATGTGGGTATCGATAAAATAATAATTTCCAATGCCGGTGCACGATCTTACCAAACGGTGACAAAATCATTTCATTATTTCGAACCTCGCCAAATAATTGCCTGCGACTATGTGTAACCAGAGTTAAATAATATTTTCCGGGGCGTGAATAATCATATCCGGACAAACGCAATTGTTTCCTACCAACTTGCTTCCAAAACATAAACCCCTACAGACTTAATGAGTGGGGAGTATTCTCATTCCATCACAAACTGTGCTTGTGTAAAGACCCTCGGTTAATACATATTCTGCCGTCTATTTTCCCCCAATAAATGAACCAAATCTTAGGCTTAATACATCTTGATCTCGAATCGCTTAAACAGCTCTTCCCCGATCCGATGGGGTACGTCACCATATAAACGGCTACCAAACAAAAAAGAACAGCCAAACGGTTGTTCTTTTTTGGTGCCTCGGGCAGGGATCGAACCTGCGACCTAGAGCTTAGAAGTCTCCCGCTCTATCCAACTGAGCTACCGAGGCACGCGGCCAAATTCTATCAGAATTTGGCTAATTAATCAACCTCCAGCCCTCCGTCTGCTAGATCCTTCCTAACGTCAGGATTTAGCTCTCCGTCTTATCGTGAAACTCTTTGTAAACGCGCTTCAGTTCTTTATCAGTGATATGCGTGTAAACCTGCGTGGTTGTAATCGACTCGTGACCGAGGAGCGATTGTACCGAACGGATATCAGCGCCGTTTCTCAGCAAATCGGTGGCATAGGTGTGGCGGAGCGTGTGGGGAGTAACTCGTTTGGTGATTCCCGCTTCACGAGAGTAACGGTCAACAATGCGCTGAATAGATCTCGGAGTGAGTGGATGAGCTCCAGGAGTAAATTTTCGAGCCCGATCGTGACGAACAAAGAGAAAAGGGGAGACATCGCGTCGGCGTTCAAGATAGGCCTTGATAGCTCGGCGAGCGTTTTCCGATAAAAACACCACGCGATGCTTGCTGCCCTTACCGAGCACAGTGAACTCATCGAGTTTGAGATTAATTGCGTCGATACGGAGATTAGCGAGCTCAGAGACACGTAACCCCGTCGAGAACAGGAGCTCGAGAATAGACTTATCACGCGTTCCCACAATCGTCGGATCTTTTTCAGGAGCCAACAAGAAACGCTTAAGCTCATCCGTCTCAAGGAAGGAAACGTGACGAGATCCTTGTTTGGCCAACTCAATCTTTTCCGCCGCCATGCTCTTTACGTCGCGTTTGGCGAGGTACTTGAGGAAAGCTCGCAGCGCGATCAAGTGATAATTCTGCGTATTCTTTTTTAGTTGTGCCTCTTCACGGCCAGCAATATCACGATTTAAATGCAAACGATACTTACGTACCATTTCCGTATTGATCTCGGCAGGATTAGGATCTTTTGCCCAATCAGAAAAACGCTTGAGGTAGAAATGATAGTTGCGAACGGTCTTATCCGATCGTCCACGCTCAATTTCTAAATACTCGAGAAACTCTTTAAGATATTTATCAAAAACATTAGGCATAAAATCACCTGAACTTTCAAGAAATTCTTTTAACACCTTCGTTCTGCTGAACGATCTCGGTCACCATACGGCGACGATCACGTTCGGCTGCGCCAGCCTCGATTCGTTTCACTCTTTGCAGTTCAAAAAGCTCATCAAGCTTATCAGTGTCTGTCTCGGCTTTAATTTGCGCACTAAGCCCTGCAAGCTCGGTTTGCAGGGCTTCAATGTTGCCTTCTTTATTAAGCAACGCATCATTTCCATGTGTACTCCACATTTCTTGTCCGGTGACGCGGGGTGATTTACGAGCCATATATCAGCGTAAATTCTTATTCGGCCATGTGTCGTAAAGTGTATCATGTGATCGTAATAGACTTGACTTTTCGAGCCTAGTGACCTACTTTCAGCCAGCCAAATGGGGGTAATGTGAATAATTGGCGACGAATCGGCAGAGAAACTCTGCACAACATCGGACGACGGGTGATCGTCGGACGACGCTTCCGTGAATCTGGAGGGGGAGAAATCGACTTCGCGCTCCATCTCGAAAAAGATACCGTGTGCGCGATGGTGGTGAAACCCGACCACAAGGTCGTACTCGTCCGTCAATTTCGGCCCGGACCCGAAACGATCCTGGATGAAATTCCCGGAGGAGCGATCGAGGACGGTGAGAATCCGCTCAACGCTACGCGTCGCGAAGTTCTCGAAGAGGTAGGATATCAAGGCGAACTCATTTCGCTCGGACGGAGCTTCACCTGCGCCTACTCTACGCGGATTCGTCATCACTTCCTCATGCTCAAGGCAATTCGCGTGAGCTCCCCCCACCCCGATCCCGACGAACAAGAACAAGGCACCGAAGTAGTGATCAAGACTCGTTCAGCGTTCATCGATCAGGTGGAGCAAGGCCTGCTTACCGACGGTGAAACGGCCTATCGGGCCTTTCGTCATCTCGGCTGGTGAATGAGCCACATCTCTATAGCCGCCCCACACCACGTGTCGGGGCGGCTCGCTGTTTATAAAACTTTGACGAGTGGGGGACGATGCGCCCACAATAGGGTGTCTTCGCACCGGAGTTACGAAGAACTTTCAAACGCCATTTCGGCGCCTTGATTGCGATCGCCCCACTCCGAGCCGGAACCCTCCCCGGCAACAAAGGACCACCATGCTGTGTGGAACGGACCCGATCCGGAAGACCAATTGGCCGACCGCCGAGGACCCGCTCCCCAACAGCCCGCCCTGACGCCGGGTAGATCCCCGGCTTGAGGTGACAAACACTAACGTCTGAGCCCTCGCGCCCAGGCCCCGAGCCGCTTTGTCGAGCTAAGCTCGATTCGGCGGGACTCGATTCATCACTTGCGGCTAACCCCGCGGCCGTCGTCTCCGCTCCGCTCTGGGGCAGGGGGGCGACGGCATCCTCTTTCAAACTTGACGTTCGCCCGCTTTTTGGCTATCGTAACAGACATAGAACTTCTTTATTTGGGGCTAGTTCTAGGCGCGGGGAAGGAAATTTTGAGGCGTATGTAACCATACGATGAAGAATTTCCGGGGCCCCGCAACAACGAAGTAGCCCAAATAAAGGGGTTCTATTAATTAACTGCCGTTGACCACGGTTTAGGGAATCAGCTCCCTTTACTGAGATCATCGGATGAATTCATGCAATATGCTGGATAAGTCAAAGAAAGAGAAGATCATTAAAAAGTTCCGTGTTCACGATAAGGACACCGGTTCCCCTCAGGTCCAGATCGCCCTTCTCACGAAGGAGATCGAGGAGCTCACCAAACACCTTAAGACCCATCGCAAGGACGTTAGTTCTCGCCGTGGTCTGATCAAGATGGTGTCAGAGCGCCGCAGCCTGTTGCAATATTTGGAACGCGAAGATGCTAAGGCCTACGCCGATATCATCGCGGAGCTTGAACTCAAGAAGTAAACAACCAACGACCCTGGGCCCGTCATTTGGGCTCAGGGTCGTTGTAGAAATAACTATTTTTTAAAAAACAATATGCTCGATTTGAGCCATAGACGCGTCGGTGTTTTCATCGACGTGCAAAACATGTACTACAGCGCCCGTAACATTTACGGCAGTAAAGTAAACTTTGGAAACATCGTCCTTAAAACTTTAGGCGATCAACGCTTGGTACGAGCCATCGCTTACACCGTTTCAACCAAGACCGGTGAGGAGCTCCCATTTTTCGAAGCGCTCCACAAGATGGGCATCGAAGTAAACACCAAGGAACTGCTTGAGTACGATTCAGGTCACAAGAAAGGGGACTGGGATGTAGGTATCACCGTCGATATCATCCGTATGATCGATATGCTCGACGTGGTGGTCATTGTTTCCGGCGACGGAGACTACGTACCTCTTGGCGAGTACGTTAAAAATCGCGGTCGCATTTTCCATGTAGCTTCTTTCCGTGAGTCGACCTCGTCCAAGCTCGTGGAGTGTGCCGATGTCTACACCAACTTCTCGGACGATCTCCCAAGCTTCCTCATCAACGATCCAAAATATCGCCCAGCTCCAAACACCAAGTCTTCTGCCGTTGATACCTTCGACGATGTCATCGCCGAACAGCAACAGAAAGAGCACGGTGAGCCCACGGCACCGGCTCCTAAGCAAGAGCAGCCACGCCGCCGCAACAAACGGACCTCCCCCTAGCCCCTGGCTAGATTAGATCCTTCCCCTTCGCTCAGGACTTCGGAAGGGGAAGCGCTACGAGGCACAATGTACGGTCGCTGAGCCTAGGCTCGGCGATCGCCATCGTTCCTTCATGAATCATTTTACCAATCGGCCGGGCACTTCTGGTGAAAAATTGAAATGCTCCGGGCTGGGCCAAGCCCAGCCCCTGCGGCAAACATCGATTTGCATTGCAATTTTTCACCTCTGGCCGATTATTATGCGTATGCAAAAGACCAGTTACTCTATTGAATTTGGCGGCAAGCCACTCACTATCGAAGTAGGGAAGTTTGCCCAAGCTTCAAACGGCACCTGTACCGTTCGTTACGGAGACACCGTCGTCCTCGCCACTGCCGTACTTTCGAAAGAAGTGCGTGCCGGCCTCGACTTCTTCCCCCTCATGGTGGATTTTGAGGAAAAGCTTTATGCCGCCGGTCGTATCAAGGGTTCTCGTTTCATCAAGCGTGAAGGTCGCCCAACCGACGAAGCCGTTTTGGCCGCTCGTTTCATTGACCGAGCTATTCGCCCACTCTTTGATCAGCGCATCAAGAACGACGTGCAGATCATTTTGTCTGTGCTCGCTTTCGACGGTAAGAACGACGCTGACGTTCCAGGCTTGATCGCTGCTTCGTGCGCCTTGCACATGTCCGACATCCCGTGGAACGGCCCAATCGCCGCTGTCCGTGTGAACCGTCTTGAAAACCAATTCATCTTGAACGGTACGTACGCCGAACGCGATCTCGCTAAGTTCGATGTTGATGTCGCCGGTACTGCCGAAAAGGTCATCATGCTAGAAGCCGGCTGTGACGAAGCCCCAGAAGATCAAATTCTCGATGCCATTACCTACGGTCGCAACAGCCTCGGTCCAGTTATCGCCCTGATCGAACAAGTTCGTGCTGATCATGGCAAGGCCAAGGTCGATCTGATTACCCCAAAAACCGCCGACGAGCGTGCCAAGGCTGAGAAGCGCGTGCAGATTGAAGCTCTTCTCAAACCATTCGCGACACAGCAAATCGACGAGCTCTTCTTTGGTGCCCCTCGTGCCAGCAAAACAGAACGAGCTGCAGCCAAGACAGAACTTAAGGCTCGCGTAGTTGAATTCTTGAAGAGCCAAGGCATCGAAGGTGATGACGTAAAAATCGGTACGTCACTCCTCAGCGAGTTCCTTGATACCGCCATCACTCGCGCCATCATCGATAACAAAAAGCGTGTCGACGGTCGTGGGATTAACGATATCCGCGCTCTCAATGCTGAAGTTGCACTGCTGCCGTGCGTTCATGGTACTGGCTACTTCACGCGTGGTGAGACGCAGGTCTTGTCCGTATGTACGCTCGGTGCTCCTGGCGACAAGCAAACACTCGATGGCATGGAACTCGTAGGTGAGCGCCGCTTCATGCACCATTACAACTTCCCTCCATTCTCGGTTGGAGAAGCCAAGCCCTTGCGTGGCGCCAGCCGCCGCGACATTGGTCACGGTGCTTTAGCCGAAAAAGCCTTGGCTTACATGATCCCAGACCAGGAAACCTTCCCATACGCAATGCGCGTGGTGTCGGAGACCTTCATGTCGAACGGTTCGAGCTCGATGGCCTCAACTTGCGCCACAACTCTCGCCCTCATGGACGCCGGTGTACCAATTAAGGCTCCGGTGGCCGGTATTGCCATGGGTCTTGCCAGCGACGGTAAGACTTTCCAGGTTATTACCGACATTCAGGACCTTGAAGACGGTGCTGGTGGTATGGACTTCAAGATCACCGGTAGCAAAAACGGTATCACCGCCATTCAGTTGGACACCAAAACCGACGGTCTCCCTCCAGAAGTTATCGTGGAAGCCGTGACTAAGTCTCGCGACGCTCGTCTCCAGGTTCTCGACGTTATGTTGAAGACCATTGCTGAGCCTCGTGCTGAATTGTCAGCAAACGCCCCACGCATTCTCAAGCTCCGCATTAACCCAGATAAGATTCGTGAAGTTATCGGCCCAGGCGGTAAGATGATTAACGAAATCATCGCTAAGACTGGTGTTTCCGGTATCGACATTGAACAAGACGGTTTGGTGCTCATTACCGCCGTGAATGCTGAAGCTGGTAAGGCCGCTTACGACTGGGTGAACAACCTAACTCGTGAAGTCCAAGTTGGCGAAGCTTTCACTGGTGAAGTGGTCCGTCTGATGGACTTCGGAGCTTTCGTGCAAATTCTTCCAGGCAAGGACGGCCTCGTGCACGTCTCAGAAATGGCCCCTTGGCGTGTTGAACAGGTAACCGATATCGTAAAGGTTGGCGACTTGGTCAAAGTGAAGGTTATCGAGATCGACGAAAAGGGCCGTACCAACCTATCCATGAAACAGGCCGAAGGAAACGTGTACACTGATGAAATGAAAGCCAAAGCCTCAAAAGGTGGCGGACCTAGCTCTTATCAGTCACGACCTCGCCCAACCGGTGATCGCCGTCCCTAACGCATGATCTCAGACAGACTAGCAATTCCGCTAAACAGTAACCCAGCCCGCCAAAAACTTTGGCGGGCTGTTGGGTTTTTAGGTTTAGCCTTGGGAGCGATTGTGCTCGGCTATGTGATTGATCGCATGATCCATTTCCGATCGCTGCCGCAACGCTGGCCGGCCGAAGCCAACCTTGAACTCCGCTTAATAAAAACTCCCCGCACAATCCGCCTTGTAGAAGAGGGGTTTGCCGGCGTTCAAGCCCTGCCCGGTACTCCTTGGGACATTTCAGATGCCTTAGCCTGGTCAAAGCGTGAGTTCATTCTCTACTCAGATGGGGAAAGCGTCATTGGAATGGTAATTGATGGGAAAATGCCCGAAGAAACCCTGGCAAGTTTACAAACTTGGGGCTGGTCAAGCGTTGCGGTTGGCCGACGCACGTTAGTTATCCGTGAGGACAGTGCGGAACCAGCTGCCGCTAGACGACATATGAACTTTTGGCTGACTCTGCCAGTCTTTGACGGCAGTGTCACAATTAAAGACAGTACAGGCCATGCTAGTGGCCTGCCTTTCCGTTTTTCCTCAGCTACGAGCTTAGATTTTCGGGTAAACATGGGTAGTTTCACCCCTGCAACAAAGCTATCCCTCCCGATTGGTACAAAATTGCTTGGATCTTTTGCTTTACCTGAAGACTTGAGCGGAGCATTTCTCCCCAGCTCCGTTCCCGCGACGTTTCCCGGCTTACAACTTTTGAGTCGGCAGGCTAAACAAGCACCGATCGATGTACTTCTGGGTAACGACACGCTTGGACCCGCGTTTGTTCTCGCTATGCCAACGGCCGGACTAACGTTAGAAGAGCTTGGCGCCATCGCCACCGAAGGAGCTAGCCTACAAGATTTGTCTACAACCGCGTTGACAACAGAGGGTCTATCTACCAGTACCGAGATCCGTAGCTCTGCAAATATCGACGTAAATCTCAATAATGAGAATGGTCTATTGGTAGCCATTGCTCAGAATCCAGCTGGGCAGACCTTCCGACTAACCCAGTCAGGTACACAACTTATCGTAAGTAACCGTTCCACGAATATCGGGCTAGAATTGGCGGAATACTCAGGATCTTGTCTTCGTAAGCCCGCTGGCTTCCTGGCTCCGAGCACTCTAAGCACCACCATGCCGAGTCTGAACTTCTCCCAGGGCTACCACATCATCAACCATCTTCTCCAGGCTGACGAGATTGCCTATCGTAAAAATTGGCTAAGAATCTGCTGGTGACCCCCTCCTTTCGCGAAAGGAGGGGTGGTGATAACATGGGGATAAGAGTGCATAAATCGCCTACTTATCCACACCAAGGTGAACAATAATAGTGTTTTTGTTATCCACATAGCGCTAATAGCCCTATGTTTGTTGAAGAATAAAGGTGTTTACATTTAGTGTTCAGGGGGACTATGCTTTCTAGGTAAATGTTCTTTCTCATCGATCGTTTCTCGGTAACCTATTCCGAGAGATGACTTAGGGGAAGTTTCCCGAAGCCCCACAAACATCTTCGGGAAACACCTCACTGCTGTACTCTCTTTTTAAAGCACTCGGGCCACCTTTGCTGCGTCCAGAATGTACTTCGCAAGCACGGAACCCAGAAAAGGGTAGAGCGGGTCGTCAAAGACAGCCTGAGTTCGGTCATTGCTGGGCCGTTGCGTTGTGTGGTGATCGAATAATTGATCACCTCAGAACCCAACGATCCCAGGGTAACCAACCGGCTACCCCGGGGCGCTGCCACGCAGGAAATTCATTTTTTTTGCCTGACGTCACAGCCCCCCTTTTCATTTTATTGACAGTTCAGTAGGGTTCGGGAATAGTATTCGGAACCATCATAAATTGCCCTTTGTATGAAGACCAGTTTTTTCGAAGAAATGAAGTCCGCTCTGGTAGACGAAAAGTCTAAACTTGAAGCCGAATTGGCTGGGTTAGCTCATCGCAATCCTCGTCCCAACGAGGATGGCCAGACTTTTGTTGTAAAGTACGAAAATTTTGGTGAATCCGAAGATGAGAATGCTGCGGAGATCGCTCAATTCGGAGACAACCTTTCTCTCGAGCAAGAACTCGAGTCAGCTCTTAAGGACGTTGAGTCAGCCATGAAGGCTGTTGAAAGCGGCACCTATGGTACGTGTAAGTACTGCCAACAGGTAATTTCTGAAGATCGACTTCGCGCTCGCCCTACCTCCACTTCTTGTATCGCCTGCAAAAAGACCCTGACTCAAGAGCTCTAGCATGAACTCGCGCTTTGCGCTTTCCTCCCCAGCCATGGGGAGGCTAGGAGGGGCGATCATTTTTGCGATCGGGCTGACCGATGCTGCCTTTAAGTATTACGCCATTCATAATCTTCCTGATGAACGGACTGCAGATTTGCAGTCCGTTTTGGCTTTCGCTTTACACCGCAACCCTGGCATCGCTTTTGATATTCCTATCCCGCTTGTAATCGTCTTACCGATCACGGCTGTCATTTGTCTCGCCTTCACCCAGATTGCTTACAAACATCGATCTGACAACCCCAGACAAGCTCTAGCAGCCTTTGCCGCCGTTATCGGCGCCCTTGGTAATGGATTTGATCGACTCATCAACGGTTTCACTACGGACTACATCATTCTCTTCCAAACATCCGCCATCAATCTTTCGGATGTGCTTATCTTGCTAGGTATCCTGGGCGTGCTTTGGTACGATAAGCATAACCCCAGCCACGCCAACTAAGCGCGACCAGGCACAATTAACTTACAGGACTCCCCAAACCTTATGTGTTATGGGTTTTTCTTTTGTTTACGCTACCGCCTTGGTCGGACTTAAGGCTATTCCGGTACGTGTTGAAGCCGATATTAGTAAAGGCATGCCGCGCTTTACCATCGTCGGCCTACCAGATGCAGCTGTCAGTGAATCCCGAGAACGTGTCAGATCAGCCATGAAGAACTGTGAATTACCCTTTCCGCGCACGGCCATCACCATCAATCTTGCCCCGGCCGATGTTCGCAAACAAGGCCCAGTCTACGATCTCGCAATTGCCATGAGCGTTCTTGGAGCCAGTGAGGTTATCGACGACATTACTAGCATGCAGCGCACGCTCTTCTTAGGAGAACTAGCACTCGACGGTTCAATCCGTCCTATTCGTGGAGTACTCCTTGCGGCCCTCATGGCCAAAGCCCAGGGCTACGGCGGTCTGATTGTCTCTCACGACAATGCTGTAGAGGCGGCCCTCGTAACTGATCTACCAATTTATCCTGCCCGCACACTCCTAGAGGTGGTTGCCCACTTCCAAGGCATAAAAAAACTCGCTACTCAGCCTGAAACAACTTTTGTGAGAAGTGATTACGAGGGCGAAGACATGTCGCATATTCGCGGGCAAGAACAAGTGAAGCGGGCCTTCGAGATCGCTGCTGCCGGCGGACACAACCTGCTCATGTACGGTCCACCGGGAAGTGGCAAAACCATGCTCGCCCGAGCCCTGCCTTCATTACTGCCACCGTTAAGCTTTGAGGACATGCTCGAGATTACCGCCATCCACTCCGTGGCCGGCATCTTGCATGATCAAGGTTCGCTCATTCGTGAACGTCCGTTCAGAACTCCGCATCACACCGCTAGCGGCATCGCGCTCGTGGGCGGCGGAGCCTGGGCCAAACCCGGTGAGATCAGCCTAGCTCATCGCGGTGTCTTGTTTCTTGATGAGTTTCCAGAATTCTCGCGACAAGTACTTGAAAATCTTCGTCAGCCCCTCGAAGACGGTGTCGTCACCGTGTCACGTGCGGCCGGTACATACGAATATCCAGCCCGCTTCATGCTGGTGGCTTCAATGAACCCGTGTCCGTGCGGCTATTTACACGATCCCAAACAAGAATGTAGCTGTAGCCCACTCCAAATCACGAAGTATCAGCAAAAGATTTCTGGCCCTTTACTTGATCGTATCGACATCGTCGCCGAAGTGCCAAGAGTCGAGATTGAAAAACTAACCTCGTTAACGCCCGGTGAGTCCTCGCAAGATATGCGGGCGCGGGTTCTTGAAGCACGTGAGCGTCAGCAACGTCGCTATGTCGACTCAACCGTGGCTACCAATGCCGAATTGCGATCGTCGCTACTCAGGCAATACTGCCAGCTTAATGATGAGTGCCTGATGCTTATGAAAAGCGCGGTTGAGCGCCTGCATTTATCGGCCCGAGCTTACACTCGAGTCCTCAAGGTTGCTCGCACGATCGCTGACCTCGCTGGTGACCAAGACTTGTCGCAAACGCACATCGCTGAGGCGCTCCAATACAGACCGAAGTCGCTCAAAGGCTAAAACAAAAGAACCCCGGTTGGGGTTCTTTTGGTCTTTAGTATCCAAGGTAGTTGGCCGGGTTCTTAAACTTTCCGTTCGCGATAACTTCAAAGTGCAAGTGGGTTCCGGTTGAGTTACCCGTCGATCCGCAACGGCCGAGTGGCGTACCAGTGGTCACGATGTCGCCCTTACTTACATAAAGTGAGTGGAAGTGACCGTAGCGAGTTACAAGTCCGTTTCCGTGATCAATTTCGACCGCATAACCGTAACCGCTCTTCGATCCCGAGAACTGGACGACGCCGTCCATAGCGGCGTAGTTGTCATTGGTGGATGTTCCATCGCGACGACCATTACAGTCGATGTCGACACCGGTGTGATACAAGCTCAAACCACGAACAATGTAACGCAAGTCCGTTGGCCAGATCATCTTGGCGCTACCGGTAGGGGTGGTGGCTCCGCCCGAACCAACGGGAGCAGTAGTGAAGATATCCTTAACGGCTACTGTACGAGTTACAACAACTGGGGCGCTCTTTTCTCCACCAGGGATGATCAAGGCTTGGCCGATTCTCAATGAATCCGCGCTCGCAAGGTTGTTGTATTCAAGAATAACGTCTGTGCCCACACTATATTTCTTGGCCACCGCACTCAAAGTATCGCCACTCGCGATGGTGTGCTGTACACCCGTTACTGGCAAGATGATTAATTCTGTACCCGGTTTAATCACCGAGCGAACCGAAAGGTTATTAGCCCACAACAGAGTGTTGAGCGAAATTCCGAACTGCTGCGAGATGGTCGACAACGTATCGCCAGAGGCTACGGTATAGGTCTGGATGCTTGTACGCGGCACAGAAGAGATAGAACTGGTGTCCGTAGCAGATACAGGCGACGCCAAGGCTAAGCCACTTTGGCTAAGTCCAGACATCGAGGTGCTTGGCTCAAGAGCCGTAGTGCCGCCAAAAGGGGCGTGCAGGCTGTTATCACCAAAAGAAACAACCGGAGCGTAGTTTGATACTTCATCAAGCGAAGCGTACTCCTCGATAACTTCGACCTCTTGTTTAGTAACAATGCTGTAAAGAATGCTGCGTTGACCGAAAGCATCCGATTCGGCCCGGACTTCGCCGAGACCAAAGTTCACCGTGCCGGCCACGACGGCGATGGAGATCACCACGGCATGAACCGCGTAACGGTTGGTAAGCAAAAACATCGTACGGTTCTTGGCGGGACGATAGAAATTGCCCATGCGACGACGAAGACCGTAAGAAAGACCGTAAGCTGGCAAAACCGCGAAACGCAATAACACGCTACCGAAGGGCCTAAACAGGCTACCAACCAAAGAAACAAGAGCTAGAATAATAGCCTTCAGGCGCACGAGCGCCCGGATAGCAATTAGACCTGCACGCACGGAGAGTGGGGGTCGAGATTGAGGGATATAGAAAAATTTAAGTGAATGCAAAGCCCTCAAGAACCACGAGATCTGCCCCGACAGTCTACCTCAATTTGGCCGCTTGGTCAAAAGATATAAACAACTATTTAGCTAATGTTAGACAAAACCGTTGACGAGGTTAGCCAAATAGCCTACACTCTGCAAACTCATTTTTTGCCGTCCCCAAACCTCGCTCGTCAGACCCCTTTGTCGGTCGAGAAAAAGCTCGGGGAAAACCCAAAATTGCTATGTCTCACAAAGTTGAACGCCTGAACGAAAGCCAGGTGAAAATCACCGTCACCGTACCCGCCGAACAGGTCGAGCGTGGCATGCGTCACGCTGCTGAACACATGACTGAGGAGACAACCATCCCAGGTTTCCGCCCAGGCAAGGCTCCTTATGAAGTTGTAAAAGAGCGTATCGGTGAAATGAAGCTTCTGGAACACGCCGCTGAAGAAATTATTCGCGCCACCTTGTCAGCCGCTCTGATTGAGGAAGATCTAAATATCGTTGGCCAGCCATACTTCACCATGGAGAAAATGGTGCCCGGTAATGATCTCATCTACTCCGCCGAAATCGCCTTGATGCCTGAAGTCACCAAACTTGGTGACTACGAGACGCTGTCGATCAAGGCCGAGGACGCATCACTGAACGATGAAGTTTTCGAACAAGCCAAGAAAGACCTGCTGCGCATGCGTACCGTTGAAGTACGTGCCGATAAAGATCACACGCTCACGAAGGGCGATAAAGCCGTCGTGAACATGACTATGAAGCGTAATGGCGTTGTGCTTGAAGGGGGAGAGGCCCAGAACCACGGCATCTACACTGGCGAGGAGTACTACATCGAGGGCTTCATGAAAGAAATTCTCGGCGCCAAAGCCGACGAAGAGCGCAACTTCAAACTAAAATTCCCGAAAGATCATTACCAGAAGCATCTCGCAGGCGAAGACGTGGACTTCACAGTTAAAATAAAAGAGATTCTTAAACTTGAAGCCCCGCAATTCGACGACACCTTCGCCAAGACCATGAGTTTCAAAGACCTAGCCGAACTCGAGGTAAAGTTGCGTGAGAATCTGAACGAAGAGAAATTAGACCAAGAAACTCGTCGTCAAGAAAAGGCCGTTCTCGAGCTCTTGGCCGAGAAATCAAACTTCCCATTGATCAGCGATTTGCTGATCAACCAGGAAATCGACAAGATGATCTACGAACTCCGTCAATGGGTGACCCAGAACGGCATGGAGTTCAACGAGTACCTTGAGTCGGTTAAGAAATCTGTCCCAGAACTCAAACTCGATTTCGCTAAGCAAGCTTTGATCCGTATCAAGGTAGCCCTCATTCTCGAAGAGGTCGCTAAGAAAGAAAAGATCGTACCTACACCGGAAGAAATCGATGCTGAAGTAGATCGCATCGGTGAGGCCGTAGCCAAAGACCCAGCCGCTAAAGAACATATCTTTAGCCCTGAGTACCGCGACCGCATTGAAGCCCAGCTCCGCAATCGCAAGACTGTCGATTTCTTGAAAGCGAAGATGGTGAAGTAGCCAAATACGAATACATAAAGACCCTCATTCCGAGGGTCTTTATATTCTACTCGTGAGTAGCCCCTACAGTTCTTGTCGCTCGGTCGCAAGATGATCCTTGATTATTATAGCTAATTTTGTTGTAACCTCTTTTTTTACCTCCGCTGAATCCAGGTCCTTGGACGCACCCCTCCAGATCACCATGCCATCCAGCAGTTGTTGATCGAACCCGACCGAGCCGTCTTCACGCACCTTGCTGGCCGCTCCGGTCAAGCTTATTTTCACGTCGTTGGACTCCTTTCCACTGACGTTAAGGTCAACGAAGAAATATTCAGCTTGTGACGCTGCTTGATAAAAGACCACATCACCAACACTCTCTCTCACATCTAAACCATTAACGAAATCCTTAAGCCGTTGGTTGTCCGTTTCTGAATCATCTACCTTAAGCAGGTCCTGACGACTCGGGACCAACTCTTGAGGATCAACTTTAAGCTTATAGAAGGTCTCCAGTTCATTTACGTCACCCTGAGTAATCTTCAGTTCATCCTCTAACAAATGAATTTGCTCTCTAAGAGCTATGCCTTCTTCTATTAAGAGGGAGCGTGACTCATTCTCACTCTTGTCTCCATAATGCGAAAGAACAGATGTTTCGACGGTCGTCACCAACGAAGCCGCCAACACACCGAGCAGGGCAACGCGTGAGTCGATCTGCATCCGTGCACCTCGATCCAGACGCTCAGCGGAGCGCTTCTTATCTGTCTTTAAACGCTCCACCATCAATTCTTGTGCTGCACGGCTTTCTGACAGGACATCATCGGTACTTCCCCTCACATGTTCCGTTTCCGCCTTAATTTTCTGAATACGCGCCTGCCGCATAGCTTCTGGATTTCCCTGAATTTCACCCATAAACAATTTAGACATGACTTTATAACAAATAGGGTATCACTCCCGGTATCCCACGGCGAGTTTTTTAGCCCGCTACCTTATCAATACGGTTTCGTGTTTATAAGCAGGCTATTTCATTGACCCCGATCCTCGGTTATGCTACAAAGGCCCGTTCTTCTGGAGAAACCTTCTCCAGAGACACGTCCCTTCACCTCCGAGGCTACCTCATGCTCAGCTGGTTGTTCGCTCGGCTTCCCACCTCACTCCAGATCTTCCTCGACTTCGAGGGATCCAAGCTCGAGATTCTTCGTGTCCTGGGAAGTTCACGAATCGATATCAGCGTTCCCGAGATCGCTTCGGGTACGCGCTTCGGTGTCGACTACATTCCGCCGCTCTACCCCTATGTCCATCGACTGGTCAGGGAAGGGCTGGTGCGGGTAACGGCAGCCACGATTTACGTCGCCAACAACACCTCTCATGGAGACCGGCAGCGACTCTACTACCGGATCACCCAAAGCGGAAGGGAAGTGCTCGCTCGTCTCAACAACCTTCAAACCGTCGAGGCGAATACCCGATGAGAAACGACGCACCCAACATCGGCTCTGAGGAATCCGACGACGTCACGGGCTTCGTCCCGGACTTCGAGCCCGACGCTCCCAACGAGACGGTGACGACCTTCGCGCCCGGTGACAAGGTCAGACTGAGGAAGGAGTACCTCCTGGCCTGTCTCGCGATCGACGGCAAGGAGATCATGCCCGTCGTGTCAGAGATCGTGAGCGACGCCACGAGCAATATCATGACCGTCACCGAAACGTACTACCAGGACCCGATGGCGCGCCTCGTCGAGATCACGCAGACGGCCGCCCAGTCCTCGGCAATGAGGAGGATGCTCAGGCTGTGTCCAGAGCTCTGCAACGTTGAGGGCGGTACCTTCGAGCTCGTGAAGGTTGCCATCAAAACCTCGTACGGTTCGAAGGAGGTCGAGTTCTACGCTGACGACCTCGAACAAGCGCCCGAGTGAATCTCATCGACGACCTCGTCGACCTCCCGCCCGTCTGGACACTCTCCAGCGGGCGGTTTCGCGTTTGCGGGAGATTTGTGTAGAATCAAAAGGATCTTAATCTCTCGCTATGTTATTCGGTGCTCATGTTTCAGCAGCAGGCGGTACCTGGAATGCTCCCGGATACGGGGCAGCACTTGGCTGTGAAGTCATTCAATTTTTTACGCGACCGCCGCATAGTTTTGCTGCTAAGCCGATTACGGAAGAAGACGCTATGAAGTTTAAAGCCGCCATGAAGGAATCAGGATTGAAGCGCGCCTACGTTCACGCGCCGTATCTCATCAACCTCGCCTCTGCTAAGCCCGGTACACGTCACGGCTCATCCACCATGCTTCGACAAGAGCTCGAGCGCTGCTCTATGCTCGGCGTTGATGCCATGATGTTCCATCCAGGTTCGGCCAAAGACGTAGGACAAGAAGAAGGTGTCAAAAAAGTCATCGAAGGACTAGATAGAATCATGGATGGCTACGAAGGATCATGTCAGTTGCTGATCGAGATCTCGGCCGGTGCCGGAGCAGTCATGGGTGACACGTTTGAGGAACTTGCTGCCTTCATCGATGGCGCCGAGCGGGGGAAGGACATCGGCATTTGTTTTGATACGCAACACGCCTACGCTTCCGGCTACGATCTCCGCACCAAGAAAGGCGTCGACGACACGTTCAAACTTTTTGATAAAACTATCGGTCTTAAAAAACTCATTGCTAGTCACTGCAACGATTCAAAAGTTGAATTCAATTCTCACAAAGATCGACACGAACATCTTGGACAGGGAACCATGGGTCAAGATGCGTTTAAATTTATTGTGCAGCATCCCAAACTCCAACACATCGATCTCATTTTAGAAACCCCGTACGACAAAGAAGGAGAAGCAAACGATCCACGCATTCCCGATCTTGAGCTCCTCAAAAAGTTTAGACAGTAATTATGCAAGAAATTATTCCTTTTCTTCTGTACGAGGAAGAGCCGAAAGTTTTTCTTGTCGGTGGGACACTTTTTCGTCCCACCCAGATGAGCGGTACGTCAAAAGCTACCGCCCTATTCCTCGTCTGGATCACGTTTTGCGCAATCGTCAGTGCAATCTTTTTTGCATACGCGGGGACCAACATACCTAACAGCCTAAAAGTTCAGGTCATGGTCTTCTTTGCTGTTCTCGGCTATATCGATCTGGTCATCTTAGGAGCTGCTTTGTTTAATACTAAAACATACCGAGAACGGACTAACGATTCGGCCTTGAAAGAACCACATTTTATTATCGACCAAAATGCTAAGACAGTAACTTTCCATTCTGCCTCTGAACACAGGCTTCTCGGCAAACTTGATGAGCTCTCGATCTCGGTCGTTCGCGACCCTTGGATGAATAAGGGCATCGGAAGACGTAGTGTTCTGGCAAAAGTGGGGGATAAGACCTTAATTATTTACGTGACGAAAGGTCACAGTGCGGGTGCTGAGGAGCGGCAACTGATAGAGTATCTAGCCGCACACGGTATTAAAGCTCAACACTACCTGGCCAAGTTCATTGGAAAGCCAAAGCTTGAATAACTCGGAGGCATTGATCAGTCTCAAAACCGTACGACAAAAACGGAGTTTCCAACGATCCATGCAACGACGATCTTGAACTTTTGAAAAGGCTCCGCAAGTCATGCTCATCGTCGTACACGTAAAACCAAACGCCAAAGAAACCAAAGTCGTCAGCCATCTCGACGACCACACTTTTGTGATTGCGTTGCGGTCTCCGGCAACAGAAGGGAAGGCCAATGATGAGCTGGTGGAGTTTTTGTCTGACAGGCTCAACATCCCCAAAACTTTTATGCTTTTAAAACGCGGCCACACCAGTAAAATCAAACAACTTGTCATCCCAGACGAAACTGGGCTAAGGTCGCTTAAGTAACCCACGGAGGCCAGTTGAACAGCAAGGAGCAGGTCATTACGTTGGCGGATTTGGCTAGTTTTCCCCTTCCTCCCAGGGTGGCGTGGGAGATCGATGTCTACATGGAAACCGTGTGTCAGAAGCTGTCGATTCGTCGCTACCGCATGGAGTACGCGGCCAAAGAAGCACTACGAGATGGCGTCACCGAAACCATCACCCTCGTCGGCTGGGCCATCGCATACGACAGCTTCGGGCGCTGGCTCGATGCCGAGCAAGAGGTTGAAGCATCGGTGCTCTCGCACACCGCGCTGGTACACACGAGACGCCGCTTTTCCTGGTTCGCCGGGGACGCAGCCCGCTACCTTCACCGCGAGCATTCTGGTAACGTGGTCAGACGCACCGTCAACACGCTCCTTTACCGAGTCGGCCTCAGCAGCACCGCACCGCTCACCATGAACGACTACTACCACATGATCCTCTCCTACGCAGACATCTACCTCGACCGCTTCCAACCCTCCCTCGCGTAATCAAAAGCCCCGCCAGCACCACGTGCCGGCGGGGTCGACTCTTTAAAAAAATGCGCCGCTCGACTTCCCGAAGGAGGTCGAGCGGCTGGAGGTCTGTTGACTTGGACTATTAGAGCCGCCCCCACTGCTGGTACACCCGCAGATCGAGATGCTGCCAGCCCAGTCGGGAGACCATCTGGGGCATGCGGAAGGCCTCATCGCGGGGCCACCCGAAGAGCTGACTCGCACCAGGCTGCTTCAGCACCTCCGCGTACGCCAGATCCGTGTTGTAACCGGACCGCACGAGAAGCGCTTCGATGGACTCACACCTGAGCTCCGAACCCGACTCCCGCCAGACGACGCGTCCCTCCTGCTCCGCCATGAGCACGCTCTCGCGCACGAAGACGTAGAAGGGAATCAGGCATCGATCGAGGGGCATCCCGAGGTACGAATGGAAGGAGTGACCCATTCCCACCTCGATGGGACCGGTAACGACATCGCGCGTGCAGCCGACCCAGAACAGGGCGTTCCGGATGTCGCTCCGCGTAACGTCACGCCGACGGAGCAGACGAACGGCACCACCGAAGCTCAGGAACAGGCAACGAGCGTTCTTGGAAGACATGGGAACCTCATGAAGTGTGCGGTTGGACCGCACCTCCATGGATTCACCATGAATCCCGGTATGCGGTTTTTTTCTCGAACCCAATCAGCTTCTAGAAGCTGCGTCTCATAGCTACCTCCAGGGAAAGAACGAACGAAAAATAATACCCTGTAATTAACAAAAAGTCAATATAATTGAGTAACGGTGAGTTCAAACCCCAATGCACCACCCTGGAATCATTGAGGCTGGATGTAGGTGAGGTTTTCGGGGATACTTTTCTGCTATGTCCCGTGGTATCCCGCTGTCAGAAATCGAACGGCAGATCATTGAGCTCCAGGTTCGGAAAGGCCATGGCCCACGAGCCATTGCCCGGATTCTTGGACGAGACCACGCGGTGGTCGTTCGAGAGATTCAACGAAATAGTACGAGTCGTGGGTACCAACGAAATGTTGCCGGTCGTCTCACGGAACAACGGTCGCACCAGACCAACAAGCGGAAGCTCGACCAGGATGAAGTACTTGCCGCGCATGTGCGTCGGCAGATTCATCTTGGTTTGTCGCCGGAACAGATTGCGGGGCAGCTCAAAGCACTGCCACCGGTAGTCCTACTCGGCAACTCGGTGAGCCATGAAGCCATCTACGCCTGGATCTATGACGGGAATGGAAAAGATTGCATTCCGTATCTGCGGAAGCGGCACCGGAAAAGAAGAAAGAAAGGACAACGGAGAAAACAGCGTTTCACCCTGCAAAACCGGGTCAGCATTCACCAGAGGCCCAAAAGGGTCAATGAAAGAAAAGGAGTTGGCGACTGGGAAGATGACTCCGTTATTTGTAGCGGTGGCAAGGAGGTTCTGGCGGTGCAGTACCACCGCACCCTCATGTTGGCGAGAATCTACAAAGTCCCGGACAAGAGTGCGACGAGTCATGAGTGGGCGCTCCGTGCCAAGATGGAGAAAGATCCCTCGTGGCTCTGGCAAAGTATTACGAGAGACAACGGTACCGAGAATGCCCTCCATGACGAGACGAGGAAACACTACAAAGTGAGGAGCTACTTCTGTGACACCTATTCGTCTTGGCAGAAAGGTGGCGTCGAGAATCTCAACGGCCTCATCCGCCAATACTTTCCAAAGAACCTCGACCTTGGCACCATACCGGCAGAAGCCGTACAGGTGGTCGAGAATCTGTTGAACAACCGGCCGAGAAAGAAGCTCCATTACTTAACCCCGAACCAGGCCCTGGAACGTCTTACCCTTAAAAGGTCATTAAGTGGTGCATTGAATCCTTGAACTCGCAATATTCTATAAAAAAGAAAGACCCCCAGACGCCGAAGCGCTGGGGATCGTGAGTTCAGCCGGTGGCGTCAGAAGGACGCCGGTGGCTGACGAGTCGTAGCTACTGTCCCGCGGCCAAGGCCCCGATCACGAGGACGTGATCGTTGTAGCCGTCCACCTCGCCCTCTTCCTCGATGGAGGAGTAGATGACGTCGCCGGGGTTGACGGCGCCGAGCGAACCCTCGTAGAAGGGAGCGCCCGCGTGGCGGAAGATCTCGACCGCATCCTCGTTCAGGTCGCTGAACGAGGCCGACGTGATCGAGGGGATGTAGCCGAGGTAATGGCAGTCGAACGCCGCGTCCGAGTTGTAGTCATCGAACTCGACGCTCTCCTCGAGGAGGAGGAGCGTGAGGTACAGACCTTCGGCGGTCTGACCCTCACACTGCCACAGGGCCGAGAGCGCGTACGCTCCGCCCCACAGGTCGACGCTGCCGTCGGACTGCTCCTCGCATCCGTCCTCGGGGGCGTAGGCGCCGGTGCAGATGTCGGTCGGGTAGACCTCCATCCACTTGCCGTCGGCCACACCGCGAGCACAGGCGCCCTCCTCGTACCAGTGCTCGAAGCTCTGGTACGTCTCGTTGGCGCCGTTGCCGTCGATGTCCGCGATCACGTTGCCGTGATCCTCGAAGCAGCGGTTGAGCCGCAGACGCCCGGACTCGTCCTGCGATCCATCGCAGTCGTTGTCACGGATGTCCCAGAGCTCGGTGGCCCCGGGGTACTTCATCGGATCGTTGTCGTCGCAGTCGTCGCCTCCGGCGTCGACAGCGTCGTAGCCGTCGTTGTCGGAGTCGTCGTCCCCCTCGTTGAACTCGTCGCAGAGGAAGTCGCCGCCGCCGTCCGCCGGGCTGTGTGCCTCGACGTGGCAGTCGACACCGTTGTACGTGGCCGATCCGTCGACCTCGCTCCCGCTGTCGCCGTACACGAGGTAGCCGTTGCCGCCGACCGTGGTGCCGTTGACGAGCAAGTCGTCCTCGGCGATGGCGTCGGGAACCACCTCGCAGTACTCCTGCCCGGCAACGATGCCGGTCAGGTCGAACAACGGGGTGCCCATGAACCAGTTGCTGAAGTCGAAGGTGGTCATGTTGGCCACCCAGATTTCCGCGCTGGTCACGCCAACGTCGAACGTCAGGCACAACTGGACGGTGAACGTGTCGTCCACCACCGGCTCTCCGTCACCGCCCAGGCAGTCCTCGTCGATCCCGTTCTCGGGGATCTCCGTGGCGCCGGGGTAGACGGTCGCGTCGTCGTCGTCGCAGTCGTCGCCGCCGGACACGACGTTGTCGTGCCCGTCGTTGTCGACGTCGTTGTCGACCGGCTCGGGCTCGACGTCCGCATCCGTGTCCGAGTCGGTGTCCGTGTCGGAGTCGGCATCGGAATCCGTATCGGAGTCCGTGTCCGTGTCGCTGTCCGAATCGGTGTCCGTGTCGGCGTCGGTCGGGTTGGTCCCGCCGGTGCCGGTACCGGTGTTGCCGTTCGTCCCACCGCCGGGCGTTCCGAAGGTGGGGTTGGTGGTCGCCGGCGGGGTCACGGTCGTGACCGTGGGCTCCGTGGGGACCTGGAGCGTTCCGCGCTCCACGCCGCAAGCGGCGAGGAGTGCGAGGAACACGGTGGACTGGGTGGACTGGGTGAGGTGCATGGTCTTCTCCACTGTGAACACGTTTCTTACTTCGACCCAACATTGGACCGAAGCGTCAAATGTCTCAATTAGGCCAATAGGCCAAAGATCGACGGGCATGGTTTATTACACCCGGTCGACGAAATTGTTGCTTTCGCGACCTTACACTATAGCAAAATTTAGCCAAATTGTCAAGTAGTGTGTCCGGCCTAAAAGTACAAAAATATGGCTTAGTTTAGACAAAAAATACCCCTAAAAGCGAAACCGACCCCCCATGCGTGAGCACAGAAGGTCGGAGTAGGTTGGCCGGTTGACGTCAGAAGGACGTCAGGTGGCCTGAGTTTATTAGATCAGGGGCAGTACGGATCCGCGGGCGCGATCCCCTGCGTGAGCGGCAGGATGTAGCCGTCCCGCACCTCGAAGAGGTAGTGGGTGCTCTCCCGACCGCCGTCCGGACAGTTCGCGCCGTCGACGCGAACAACCGTGAACTGGCTGAAGTCGTAGGGGGTCAGGCCGAGCTCGGGGTTGCCCCAGCCGGCGCCGTCGTACGGTCCGAACGAGGAGGCGTCCACGGGGACGACCTCGTACCGTCCTTCCCGCATGTTGGCGAAGGCCCAGCCGGTCCGGACCTTGTCCACGGTGTAGGGCACGAGCGGCGCCCAGGGCTCGAACCAGGTGTTCTCCGCCTCGGGCACGTAGACGCCGCCGCCGTACCCGACCAACCACAGGTCGGACTGGACGGGCGGCAGGGCCGGACCGTCGAAGACGACGAAGTAGGGATGGCCAGAGGGGTCGTAACCGAAGCCGAAGCTCTGGTAGATGTCCTCGAGGCCGTCGCCGTTGCTGTCGCCGTCGGGGCCAGCCGTCGTCTCGACCGTCTCCTCCTCGTCGCCGGGCTTGCCGGCGTCGGTGTCGGTCTCGTCGAACCGCTCGTAACCACAGGCGGTCGCGAGCAGACACAGGAACATCATGGGGCGCATGGCTCTCTCCTCCGAGTTGAATCGACCCCGGATGGGATCGACGTAGGTGTGTGACCGGTCATGAACCAACTTTGGATTCCCGCCCCAATGGCGGGACGGGAAGCCGGTGGTTCAGATCCGGCGGTGGCAGAGGGCAAGGACTCTCGCTTCCCTCTCCCGTCACGGGAGAGGCTAGGTGAGGGCTTTGTCCGCTATCATCGTTAGACCTTTTCTCTCTATCCCTAGCACAGCCAAGCTGCTATGGAAAGTGGTTGAGAGGGGTCGGGTCACGAGGCAGAATGCCTGTGAACCCGACCCCGGCTCAGAGCGACCTCGGCTAGTTGCCGTTGTCGCGGTCGTTGTTGTCGGCGTGAGCTTCGTGCTCGCGCTCGGACTCACCGTCGCCTCCGCCGATGCGCAGCGCGATGCTGGCGAAGCCGGTGCCACGGAGCGTGCTCTCGTGGACGAACGAGCCAGCGCCGCCCGCGATCGTTCCGACCACGTGGGCGGAGATCGGGTTGTTCTTGTGCGGATCGTCGATCCGGAACATGAGCTGCCCACCGAGGGTCCCGCCCCAGAACCGCGCGGCCCACTCACCCCCGTGCTGGTCGAGGTCACGGGCGAAGAAGTCCAACTGACCTCCCACGCCCCAACGATCGGCGAACTTGTAGCCCGCCTCGCCGCCACCACCGTAGTAGTGGGAGCTGACCTGGCCGAGGCAGAGCTCGCCGTGGCCGCCCACGTACGAACCTCCCTTCAGGCCCTCGTTCAGGAGCGCCATGCCGAGGCAGCTCTCGAGGGCGAGCGGCGTGACGGTGTCCTTCGCGAGGATGCCGGCACGGACGGGCATGGCCACGACCCTGATGAGGGGGTAACCCTCGAAGCTCCACTGCTGGCGCTTCTCGAACTCCTCCACCACGGGCGGCGGAGGCGCGGGAGCGGGTGCCGGGGACGGCACCTCCTCCACCACCGTCACCACCGTCACCACCGGCGGGGCCGGCTCGGGAACGGGCGTCGGG
>Ga0163151_10000455_pt1 | contig 71929 bp, 66 predicted proteins | sample OliLakLV19MP5IB2_FD_145596 | JGI IMG/M metagenome (GOLD analysis project Ga0163151, IMG submission 145596) | Freshwater microbial mat bacterial communities from Lake Vanda, McMurdo Dry Valleys, Antarctica - Oligotrophic Lake LV.19.MP5.IB-2 | ecosystem: Environmental > Aquatic > Freshwater >... | reverse complement strand
GCGCGATAGGGGTGGCCTCGCGTGCGGTTGCGAGCCGACTCGCGGCTCACGGTACTGGGGGCGCGGCCTAACGCCCTCGCCATCATCCGCAGCGAGTGGCCGTGGGCCAGGCCCAGACTCAAGGTCTCACGCTCTTCAGCACTCAAGTGTGTGTAGCATCGTTTTGGCATGGCAACACCTTAGCCCATCAGGGCCGGTAGTGTTGCACTTGGAGTTAGAACTCAAGCAGGCAATCGTATAGGTGCATGAGGGAGTGGTAGTTCTGACCGCCGATTCGCTCGGCAAGGTCGACCGATCAAAAGTTATCGCAGCATTGGAAAAGATCCCCGGCGTCGTGCGTGCGGAAGTCCGAGAGGACGCTGGGCCTGCCCCTGTTCAAGCTGATTCGTCGCAGCCGGCTATCCAGCAAAAACTTCCCAAGCCCGAGTCAAAATTTCTTCCTCGCGGTCTCCTCGTGGCTCCGTTCCATGCCGATCCACGCTGTTGGCATTTCTTCATGGCGTCCCGTCACGTTTCATTCGGCCAGGAGCCGGGGAATACCGGCTCGGCCAATTTCGGTGAAGCGGTGGGGCTCTACCGCGATGCTGCTCCTTTTAAATGGCCAATGGGAACTCGCGCTCCAGGCGGGAGTTTTCAGCATATTCAATATGAGCGCCCCATCCGGATCGAGAGACCTCGTCAACGCCGACTATACCGTCGGGTTGCTCACCAGCTATCGGATCGGTCCGTTCTCCGGCTTTCTCCGCCTCCACCACCAGAGTTCGCACCTGGGCGATGAGTTTATTCTCAACAGCCAAACTCCGGTCAAGAGAGTCAATTTGAGTTTCGAAGAGGTAGATCTGAAAGTATCCTATGAGCTGGCCTCCTGGTTCAGAATCTATGGAGGCGGGGGCATGCTGGTGGGGCGAGATCTGAAAGATCTGACACGCGGCACGAGTCAAGTGGGAGTGGAACTCACCAGTCCTTGGACCCTGTGGGACGGCAAGATGCGTCCAGTAGCGTACGCCGATTTTCAGGCCAATGAGAGAAGCAATTGGAGGGTCGCCGGCTCCGTCATGGCGGGACTGCAATTCGAGAACGCGAGAATAGGAGATCGCCGACTACAGGTATTGGCGGAGTATGTCGGCGGCCCCTCGCCCAACGGACAATTCTATACTCAAAATACGGAGTGGATTGGAGTTGGCATCCACTTGTATTACTGATGTAATCGTCACGCTGACCTCATGGGTAAATTCGAGGGGGCGCCGTGATGCGATCTCGATGAGTGAGCGTTCAATTCTCCCACGCCCTGTATGCAACATCGACGGCACGACTGCAACAAGGTTATCTGAAATAATCCTGAAGGGCACGGGCCTCTTTTCCTCAAGCGTTCGGTTCCCGTTGTCTATCAGCATGGCCAATTCAACACACCTGTCTTCGATCGCCCGGGTGACCACGAGTCGACCCGCGTGTCTGTCACGTCGCTACTCAGCAATCCCGATGACTGCCGCGGAGGTGGGCTATCCATGAGCACGTAATCCGTGTAATCCAAGGAGGAGATAGTCAGACCGGTACGCACAGGCTCCCCAGCAATACCCGCACGAGCTGCCAGCACAGAAATCTTATGCAATGCCAGAGTCGCCCTGTGGTGCCCTGCACGTAGACTGACGCATTAAGGGGCAGGCCTCCGTGTGGTCTTGGGGAATCCGGCCACAGCCTCTTTGGGAGTGATCCATGCCCACGCAATATGTATCGCGGGTTTCGACAGAAATGATTTCTCCCACGTATTTCTCCGTCAGGTGGCATCCTATTTGCTCGATTGGCCTCGTGTTAGAACAGAGCAGTCGGAGCAAGCCTGATGCAGGGAGCTCTCTTCACAGAGTTCTCAGAGATCTCTCACAAGAAGGAGTGGGTATGTCGACGGTACATCATCTCCAAGGCACGAACGGTCGATCGGTTCGAGCGAGAAAGCACGACTCGTACAAGCCGAAGGGCACACTCCTGGAGCGGTCGGTGTGTCGTGAGAGCATAGCGGTCTGGGACACAGGCATTGGAAGAACCGTGCTGACATCACCCAAGAAGCAGATTCTCTTTTCGCAAGGGGAGGCGGCGGATGCGGTCTTCTATATTCAGGCGGGGCTGGTTCAGCTGACCGCGGTGTCGCAACAGGGCAAAGAAGCCGTCGTCGCGATGCTGGCACGTGGGGCCTTCTTCGGGGAATCCTGCCTGGCCGGACAAACAGTTCGTCCCGCAACCGCGAGCGCCGCGGAAGACTCTCGTCTCGTGCGCTTCGACAAAGATGCCGTGATCTGTCTGTTGCAAGAAGACCCCACCTTCTCCGAGCTGTTCCTGACCCATCTCCTGTCCCGCAACATTCGCATCCAAGAGGACTTGCTGGATCAGCTCTTCAATCCCAGCGAGAAGCGGTTGGCGCGGGCGCTGCTGTTGCTGGCCCACTGTGAGAAAGAAGGCCATACGGGGGCGGCCCTTCCGAAGATCAACCAGGAAACCCTCGCCGCGATGATCGGCACCACACGCTCCCGCGTCAGTTTCTTCATGACTAGATTTCGCAAGATGGGCTTCGTTCGCTACGACGACAGGTGGCACGCGCATAGTTCCCTCTACGATGTCGTCCTGCACGACGAACACTCATCGTATGGTTGAATCGTCGCGCAGGGAACCGCATCCAGTGGTGTGCCAGAGAATATGTTCCAAGTGAGCAATTTTGATCAGACGACCCTCTGTCTTTTTGGTAAACGATAATCAACCATTTACACGGAGTCATTCTGACCGGACGGCTGTTGGTCTTCTCGCCATCTTGGTGAGCACGAGCGAGAGTGGGGATGACAGGGCCAGATCGATAGAAAAACTGAGACAGCGTATCTAACACAGGAGGAGCCATCATGAACGCGGATCAATTCAAAGGGAAATGGATGCAGTTCAAAGGCGAACTGAAAAAGCAGTACGGCAAGTTTACGGACGATGACTTAAAGCAGATCGAAGGCAACCACGACAAGTTTGTCGGCAAAGTCCAGGAACGATATGGCGACAAAAAGGATGACCTCATGAAATGGGCGGACCAGTGGTATGAAAAGCCGGCGGAGAAACCAGTGGGGAAGGGACAATAGCCTCATTGAACGGATGCAATTCACGAATGACGTCTGACGACACACGTTTACATTTCGCTTAAGGAGAACATGATGAATACACGCTATGTCCTGACACTCTGCACGGCTCTGGTTGTCGGTGGATCACTCCTCACCGGATCGGCGTACGCGCTTGACAAGGCCGACGAGAAGACCCCGATCAACGACACGTGGATCACGGCGAAAACCAAGATCGCCCTCGCTGCCGATGGTCGAGTCAAAGGGCGGCAGATCGATGTCGAGACCACGAAAGGACAGGTAATGCTCCGCGGCAAGGTCGATTCCGACGCGGCCAAGCAGGCGGCGGAGAACATCACTAAACTGCTCGATGGCGTCAAGACGGTGAAGAACGACCTTCAGGTAGTCGCCCCGTCTATACGCGACGCGGTGGGGGACAAGGATGAGGCCATTACGGCACGCGTGAAGGACCACTTCGCGAAAGACGCCCATCTGAAGAACGCCGATATTGATGTGCAGACCCATGCAGGGGTCGTCTCGCTCACGGGCGCGGTGTTGAACCTCATGACGAGTGCCAATGCGTCCTGGACGGCTTGGCAGGTCTCCGGCGTAAAGTCTGTCAAGAACGATCTCACAGTGAAGGAGAAGGCCTAAGGCCTTGAGAAATGCCTCGCGCGTTTCGGTTCGAAACGACTGAGTCAGGACAATTGCATGCCACACATTCATTGACAAGGAGGTTTCATCATGAAGAAGCTCATCGGTCTGTTCATATTCGCAGTGATCATCGGTGTCGGAATGGCATCCTACTCCTACGCGGCTGGTGAGATGGCCGCGCCAAGCTCCCAGACTGTTAACGGGGACCTACTGAAAATCGAGGGGGAGTTTTATGTGGTGAAGGAGATGTCCGGCAAGGAAATCCGCCTCCATGTAGACAAGACCACTAGCTTGGACGGCTCCATCAATGTCGGCGAAAAAGTCGAGGCCCAGGCCACGGGAAAAAACCACGCAGTGTCCATTAGATACCTACAGCCAAAGAAGTAGGTTCCGTATACGAAAGTAGAAGTTCAGGCAGAGAGGGTGGGCCAGTCCTCAGGGTTGGCCTCCTTGAAATTAGTGGATTTCCAACAGCAGGAGGATTATCTCATGCGCATCATCACGTTGAAGGGCCTCATGGGGGCATTGGTTCTGGCAAGTGTCGGGCTAGGTGTTTCTGCCTGTAATACGTCTAAGGCCACGGTCGACACATTCGCCAAGTTCACATCGAGCACGAGTCCTGGGGAGTGGATCGACGCCGATGGCGTCATACAGGAAAGCCAAAAGGCGCGCCTGTTTGCCGCGGTTGCGTTCGAGAATCTGGAACAGGACATCGCACGTGGGAATGGAGAATATGTCAGGTCGTTGGCCGTCTTGATGAAAATTCCTGCCGCGGAACAAGACGAGTTTAGGAGTCTCTCACAGGCACAATATTCTCGCCTCTTTGCCTCTGACAGGCGAACGGCGGAAAGCTTGTTGGCCACATTGATCAGCAACAGGAAAGATCGATGAGCAGATAGTGAATAGTAGGAGTGGGGCACTGGCGGGAGAGCAGTCGCAGGACAAAGTTCGGCGAGGATGATGTCTGTTCCTCGTTAAATAATGATTCTCTTCAATAGGAGGTACTATGTTTCTGTTCAAATTGTTCATCGTGTGTGGAGTCATCGCGGTCGGAGCGTTGTCTGTCGAGGCTGCGGATCTGGAAATAAAGACGGTCGATAAGAATTGCTGGATAGAGATTTTTGAAGACGATAACTACGATGCCGATGACCCGCATGTCAAAATCCAGGGTCCGAAGGAGATCGCCACCCTCAAGAATCTTGAGGGCAAGGATTGGGCCAATGACATCGAGAGCGTCATCGTCGGTTCCAGCGCCTCTATCCATGCCTATGAAGACAAGGATTTCAAAGGCACCGAGATCACCTTCGCGCCAGGCCAGCGCGTACCGAATCTTGGCAAGCTCGACATGGCGAACGACATCGAATCGATGAAAATTAGTTGCCAAAAGTAACCACGGCTCGGAGAATCCTCGGGATGAGAACGGTCTGTGCTTATCCTGCGAGCTGGATGGCAGTATCAAGGTCGGCCTCAAGTTCGAGGCCCAGGTCACGGAAGAAAATTACGCATTGTCCAGGCCGAAGATGTAGGTTCTAGTGTAGCGTCTCACGCATAGGTTGACCATCGATCATAGTGGTGTCGGCGGACGCCGGAGTTCAGGGTTTCAATGACTAATACGGAGGGACACAATGAGGGACACGAATCTCAGTCGAACCACTGCACAACGATCACCGGCGACGTCCCACAGCGGTCCGGCCGGTGAGCAGACCGGCCAAATGGCACAAGCATTCAAACGAGCTGCGGCTGATCACGCCCACATTGCCCAACGCGCCTACGAACTGTATGAGCAACGGGGCCGGCAAGACGGTTGGGCCTTGGAGGATTGGGTGAAGGCGGAACGGGAGCTGGGTGGAGCAGTGCATCACGCGTGACGCAGATCATGATGGTCGTGCACGTCAGCTTCCGTCACTAACGGAGTATTGCCATGAACACACTGCCCGCGATGACACTTTCAGAACTCGGTGGCATCCTTTGAAAGAGCGGGAGGACTTGGAACGCCGGTTGGCGGCAATGTTGGGCACTCGGGAGCCGACCGGTCATGGGGGAAGGAAGCCCTGACGGTGGCCCAGTGGTCGCCCCTGGTAGACATTACAGAGGATGAGAAGAAATACCTCATCAAAGCCGAGTTGCCGGGCATGAAGAAAGAGGATGTGCGCCTCACGGTGGAGCACGAGGTCCTGGCGATGTCCGGCGAGCGGACATTCGAGAAGGAAGAAAAAGGGAAGAAGTATCACCGGATTGAACGCGCGTACGGGAGCTTCGTGCGCAGCTTCTCCCTTCCGGAGGATGCGGATAGGAGCACGGTGTCTGCCGACTTCAAAGACGGGATGCTCCACGTACATCTTCCGAAAGTCCAGAAAGCGAAGCCGAAAGCCATCGAGATCAAGGTGGCCTAGTGTGTGTGCGGTGATCGAAGGAGGACGGACGTCATGGAGGACAGGCCTATGCCGAACACGATAGCGGTGTCTTTCTGATGGCGCTCTGCCGCGGTGACTCCAGGGTCTGCTAGGCCAGTGTCAGGTCATCGAACGTCTCTTGCATCGCATGCGGGGTAGGTTCACGGAGTAGGTTCTACTTATTAAAAATTTAATAACATCCATTGAGGAGGTGTCTTATGCGTAGATTAACCGTTGCCGTGTCTGCGGCCTTATGCCTGATGGGGACCAGCTCGCTGGCCCTGGCTGACGAAGGGGCTCGATATGGCGATCAAATGGAGCCGACGGGTAAGTTATCTCAAGAACCTTCTGTATTAGGTAATAAACGTGAGCCGGTCCGGGCTGACGATGCCATGAAACGTGAGCCGGTCCCTGACGATGCCATGAAGAGCGAGAAGCTTCCGCAACGTACGTATTCTGGCGAAGGGGCTCGATATGGCGATCAAATGGAGCCGACGGGTAAGTTATCGCAAGAACCTTCTGTATTAGGTAATAAACGTGAGCCGGTTCGGCCGAATGAGCCCATGAAGGGCAAGAAGGCGGAACAGAAGGCGAAGACGAAGGCGCACAAAGACGCGGCAAAAACCGCTCCGGCTGCTCCTGCACAATAAGTTCTCGCAGTCGGGTCAGTAGATTGCCTGGTCCTCGGGAGGCCTTTCCTCCTGAGGGGCGTTCTCTGTCGGGAATCTCTCGGATCGAGGCCGGCGTGGAGAATCTCTTCGGAGGTTCGACTGTGTGCAGCGATCGAAGAAGGACGGACGTCACGGAAGACGAGCCTATGTTGATCACGATGGCGGAATCTTCCTGACGCGCTCCGCCTCGGAACGGAGAGCAAGAACCTCTGGTGTCCGGCATCTCACTAGGCTGTTCGTGTGTCCCCGGCAGAGTGATGGGTGAGGCGGCAGTGGACCACTAGCTTCACATTTCGTCAAACCATCACAAAAGGAGAAACACTATGCTCGAGACCATTGCCATCATCTTGGTCGTCCTCTGGATTCTGGGTCTTGTTACTTCGTACACCATGGGCGGATTCATTCACGCTCTCTTGGTCATCGCGGTTGTGGTCATTCTGGTGCGTGTCATTCAAGGTCGAAGCGCTTAAGGACCCTGGAAACAGGAAGGTGGCGGGAACCATTTCGCGGCTTAGGGCGAGGGTCTTGTTCATCCGTTTTCCTTGGCCTATCTCGTTTGGTTGGTTCGACGAACCAGAGAGACAAGACAGACCCGCGCACCAGAGAGACTGCCTCTGAATCGCCCCTCCCCGCACGCAAGACTCCCGTATCGTCTCCGGAGTCATGGATACGTCCACGACTTTGCCGTAGACTTGCCCACATCAGAATATTGAGACTGCCTTGCTAAGTTGCCGGGGTTGGCCGCAGCCGGCTTAATCGTGAGTCGTCGCTATGCCACACGTTGAAAGACACAGAATACGCCGCAGTGGATGGCTCCGTGCGGCTGTTCTTGGCGCCAATGACGGGATTGTTTCCACTGCTCGCCCGATACTTCAGCTGTGGTATTTGGGTCGCTCCGTCCGGACAGGTCTGGGAGAACCCTGCTTGCAGACTTGATCGGCCCCTCAGGGACGGCATCGAACCGGCGGCACCTCCTCAACATCGTCAATACCCCTCGACGGGTAGGAGGGGTGTTCGAAGAGCGAGCGGTAGAGTCCGATCGGGTACATGCCCCTGGACATGAGTTTCCACCCCACCATGCCGGTGATGCGGACGATATCAAGCACGGGCCGAAAATAACTCGGTCGCGCTCCAGGACGGCGCAGGGCTTCAATGGGAACTGCGAGGCTTCGATGTCCTGAGCGCGTGGCCTCGATCAGAATTTCGCTTTCGAAGACAAAGCTCCTGCCTTTTCCATGTGCGATCTGCACACGACTCAACAGTGATGCCGGATAGACACGAAAGCCTGACTGACTATCTGCAAATGAATAGCCCGCGGCCCAGGAGATCCAGAAATCAGCCACACGGTTTGCGACATAGCGCCAGAAGGCCGTCCGTCGCTGATCTCGACGGCGGGCACCGATGATCACATGATCGGGATACAGGGCGGCTGCAGCGAGGAGTCTGGGAATGTCTTCCGGCGCATGCTGGCCATCGCCGTCCAGAGTCACGACGCCGATGGCTTCGGCAGCCAAAGCCTGCTGAAAGCCGCGCCACAGGCTGGCAGCCTTTCCGCAGTTCGTGGGATTTCGCAGCAGGGTCAGGGGCAAACCAACTAGGGCTTCTGCCGTGCCATCTGTAGACCCATCGTCCACGACAATCACGTGCTTGCACTGTCGCACCGCCCGGGATGCCACGTCCCTAATCGTGGCGGCTTCGTTATAGGCGGGGATCACAACCCAGTACCCGGCTTCGACGTTGATCTCAGAATGCGAATGGGTCTTCACACCATTCCCCCATTAAGACCGATCACTTGGCCGGAGATATAGTCGGCCCTCTCGGAGGCCAGGAATCCGACCAGGTACGCCACCTCTTGAGGTGTGCCGGCTCGCTTCATCGGTACCAGAGCCTCGATCTTTTCCGGCTTGCAACTCTGCTCGACCATTCGCGATTCAATAAAGCCTAACGCCACCACATTGACGGTCACGCCACGGGAGGCGATCTCCCGTGCAAGCGATTTCGAGGCGCCGTGGAGCCCCGCTTTGGCTGCTGCGTAATTCGTCTGCCCTCGATTGCCGAGCTGGGCCGAGACAGACGAAATCGTGATGATCCGTCCCCACCTGGTGCCGATCATCGGAAGCAGCAACGGCTGAGTCACGTTGAAAAATCCTCCCAGCGAGACTGCGATCACGTGGCTCCATTGGTCCACTCGCATGCCCGCCATCGGGGCATCGTCGTAGACGCCTGCATTGTTCACGAGCACCTGGATCGGACCGTCTTCCAGAATCTGCCCCAGGGCACGTTGGGTGGCCTGGGTATCGCTGACATCGAAGCAGGCCACGCCGGCTGAACCGCCGTCTTTCATAATCTGATCGGCCACCTCTTCAGCCGACGCAGGATTACGATAGGCGTGGACGATGACGTGCAGGTGTTCCTGCGCCAGTTGTCGGCAGATTGCGGCGCCGATTTGACCGCTGCCGCCTGTGACCAAGGCTCGCTTCATGATGAATGGTCGAGGTACTTGAGAAATATGGATGCCCGCCCTTCCAGCAACTCTTGTCGCTCAGCCGACACCCGAAAGGCATAGATGAAGCAGTCCACCTCTCCGACCAAACGGGTTGCCTGAACCGTCAAGTCTCCCTTCACGTCGTCGAGACGAGTGGCCCGAAGCACCAGATTCTTGACGGATCCCAGGTATCCCACGGCAAGTCGACGATCCTTCCCCTGCTCCAGAAGCCCGACATGCACCGCCATCGCCTGTGCCGCATACTCCAGTCCACAGACGGCCTCCAATCGGTTGTCTCGCCGAAGAGGATTCGTCGCGTCACGATGCGACACAGTCGTACACAGAATGTCGGTCTCATCCCACTGTTCGACCTGATCTAATAAACACATCGTGCCGTGGTGCGGAATCAATCTGCAGAGAGCGGCTTTGCCGATCCTCAGCATGGTGCCACACGGATCAACAAGTGTTGGTCTTCTAGATACTCCAGAAGGACCAGTGTATCGCACTGCCTCGCAATGGCGGCCAGGAGCGGTAATGACTGAGCAGCTTGATTCCCGGTCCGAAGGGTTTCCAGTCCTGCATCGTCCATGATCGTCGCTTCCTCAGAGAGGTCATTGGAAAGAGTGAGATCGAGTTGGGCGAGGTTGTGGGGCCCGGGGGCTCGGGTCAATAAGAGAGCGGCTGCGAATCCTCCTCCCAGGGGTCGCGCAGCATAGAGAGGAGGCGGAAGGGGAAGATCGTAGGCTACCAGGAGTACAGGCCTCTCATCGGTGTGCGCATAGGCGGCCGCCTCCAGGAAGGCGGCACAGAAGGAAGAATCATAACAAGCCAGCACGGTTGACGATTGCTGTGAGCCGGTGGCGATGCCCCAGTAGCCGGACGCGGCATTATGGACGGAGTGGTGGAACAGCGTGGGCGAAATCGTCCGTTGTGGCGCGGCGAGTGCGGTGCAGAGACGATCCAGAACACCGGTCTCCCCCTCAGAAGACGCGAAGACGGATGCCACCTCGCGCGCATCGACTTCCGCCTGCCGCATGGCTTCCTGGGCAACATGGAGCGCCCAGCGCACAGTCTCGCTGCTGCGCCGTTGTTCGTTTGCCGGAAGCAGGCTTGCGCTCGGTTCCGGCATGGCCGGTTCCCACGAAGGGCTCTCGCTTGCCAGCACAAGCCGACTCTCGTCCCAACCTGCGAGCCCAGGGCCTAATATGCCGATCCCGTTGACATACAATTCCATCAGACAGTCCCCAAAATCAGGCTGCAGTTATTGCCGCCAAACCCAAAGCTATTGCTCAACACCCGCCGAACCGGTTGCTCCAGATTCTCCAGCAGCACGTGGCTGCTCAAGTCGGGATCGATGCGCGTCGTGTTCAGTGTCCCGGGAACGAAGCTCCGCGTGAGGCACATCGCGGCAATGATTGCTCCCGTGACTCCCGCTGCCCCCAATGTATGTCCCGTCCACCCCTTGGTCGAGCTGCAGAGGGTCGAGGGGCCAAACACCGAGTGGACGGCTGTATCTTCAATACGGTCGTTCGCTCTGGTTGCGGTGCCGTGCAGATGAATGTAGTCGATATCCCCGGCGGTGAGCGCACTCCGTCGCAACGCCGCTTCCATCGCCCTGATCGCCCCAGTCCCTTCCGGATGGGGATGCGACATATGATACCCGTCACAACTCTCCCCGTAACCCAATAACGCCACCGCCCCAGGCCGACTTGCCTGCTTGGATTTTTCCAGTAACGCAAAGCCTGCCGATTCGCCCAACGTCAGCCCGTTGCGATTCTCATCGCATGGACGGCAGGGACCGCTCGACATCAGCTCTAACGACGCGAATCCATACAGAATCGTCAGACAGAGGCTATCTACGCCGCCGACCACCGCCGCATCGCAGAATCCGGCCTCGATGAATCGTGCCGCCGTCGCAAATGCTTTCGCGCTGGACGAGCAGGCCGTGGAGATGACCATTGCCGGTCCACGCAGTCCCAGGTATGCGCGCACGAAATGCGCAGACGAAAACATGTTCTGGGTATATCGATGGGACGTCAGGTACGAGGACGGCAAAGCGCCGGTTGCCGGATCACGGCGGCAATACGCATGTTCCGTTTCCAGGATACCCGAAGTACTTGAACCGAGGATCACCGCCACGCGGTGAGCGCCGTAGCGCTCCCGGGCCTCTATGACGGCTTGGATGAACCCATCCTGCTGGAGCCCGAGGAGCGCGAGCCGATTATTCCGGCAGTCGAACTGCTTCAATTCCGTTGAGGCTGAACCTCCGCCGACCGACATGTCCTCTACACCATCGACCCGGCCGATGTAGGTGGTGATTCCCACATCTTCGAAGTCGCAGAGCCGCAATCCTGACCGCCGATTCTGCAATGCCCGATAGGTCTCATCGAGCCCTCTTCCCAGTGCCGAGACAATGGTATAGCTGGTGAGAATGAGCGGCGCCATCCCTCGCGCCCCAACGTATCGATGGCGTGGGACCACGTGCCGGTGGCCCATAGGATCATAAGGGGCGTCATCGACAGCCTGATTTTGGCGGCGACCCGCAGCGAGGTGGAGTTTGTCTTCCTCTGTCGGTTCATCAACCAAACCCTGGGGCATTGCAGACACTCCTCCCCGCTGGCGAGCAAACCCGCCCGGACGAAAATTAACAGCTTGCGAAGAGACCATCTGTTCAATATTGCTCACTTTAGAGAAGTTGCAGCGAGAAGAGGTGGTTTCTTAGGCGACTCAGCGAGGAGCGCGGCAAAGACTAGACAGGCCAGCGATCCCAAGGCCGTGGTCAATCCGATGGCTCGGAGCACGGGGATGTGCGAGAGGGCCAACACTCCGAATACCAAGATTGTGGTCGTGCTGCATACGACCAGGCCATAGACGGTGCGTCCTCGTTCCGCCTCTGTGCCATCTCTCCGGTTGAAGAACAATGCATAGTCCAATCCGAGACCGATGACTAACAGAAATGACGCGATATGGAACAGCGAAAACCGTTCACCTAGCGCGTGCAGTGAGGCAGCGACCACCACGATGGCGCTCCCGATCGGAAGCATCACTCGTAAGACGGTGACGGGAGCGCGGAGCCCGGCAAGCAGCACGAGACCGATGGCCAGGACCCCCCATCCCAAGAGTCGTAACGTTTCATTTCTGTATAGGCTGACCATTCGATTCGATTCTTCCTTCAGGTCCAGATAGGTAATTTGTTGTGTACCCCACGGGATCAGACGCTCCCGGAACTTCTGTCTGTCGGTGACGCCACGTAACGGGACGACCGCAGCCCAGCGTCCCTCATGCATAAACAGCAGCGAGTCGAGTTTGATCCCCAGCGACGTCCCTTGAAACATCTGGCTGTCGACCGGCTCCTGCGTTCTGGCCTTCCCTGCCGCGTCCAGGAAGGGCTGAAACAGACCGGGCTTGAATGGCAAACCCTTCATGGCCGAGGTGAGATTCCGCTCTAAGGTTTCGCGATCAGGCACCGATGCCTGGCGCGCCTGTTGTGTCTTGCGACTGGGCAGATAGCGAGCAGCGAGCTCGTATCCTGCCAGTTCCCCTGTTCTCACGAGTAGGTCCAACGCCAGCGCCAACGCTTCACTCCGTTGGAGGGCTTCTTCTTCGCTTGAGCCCTCCACCACGATGAGGTCCCGGACATCCGGCACCCCGAGTTCATGACGAAAGACTTGATCCCGCTGTTTCTGCTCCGGCGAGATCGGGCTCAGATTGGCAATGTCCTGCTCCCATAGTGGCGTATCTGACCAGATGAAGGAGCCGATGGCGATGACCACAATCAGCGGGACTACGAGTCGCGCCCTCGTCAGCGCATCGACCCACCGTGCGACACGTAGACCTTCTCGTCTCGTGTGAAATCCATCGGGAACGACGTGGGGAAGAAGCCAACGAGTGACGCATGCGGCGGTGAACAAGCCGACCATCGCGAACAGCCCCAATTGCGACAGGCCAGGGAATCCGCTCAGGAGTAGGGCAGAGAACCCAAGAGCCGTCGCCACGACTCCGAGGCGCATCGTCGGCCAGATCTCTTTCATCACGGCCGGCGCCCGGCTCTCTCTGGTCAGATGGCTGAACAGATGGATAGGATAATCGTCCACGACGCCGAGCAACGTAATACCAAACGCCAAGGTCATGCCGTGGATGAATCCGAACACAAGACTCACGGCTATAATCCCGGCCAGGATCGCACTTGCCAAGGGAAGAAAACTGAGAGCAAGAACGGAGACTGAACCATAGCTGACGAAGAGCAACGTTGTGACCAGCAACGTCGCGCACAAGGATAACCGCCACACATCGTCTTGGATGGTTTTCTGCATCTCAACGGCAATGACGCCGGGCCCCGTCATCGCCAACCGAACGGACGCTGCGCCAGGGGACGTTCCGGCGACCGCTCTGAAGGCCTCTCTCAATTGTTCTTGCAGGTGTTCCTGGGACTCCATATCGAAACCTGCCGCATGCGTCTCCGCAAGAAGCAATGCGCGCCGCAGGTCCGACGAGAACCATACTCCGCGGTGTCTCGCCGGAGCGGTCCAGGTCATCCAGGCTTGAAGGATTGTCATGAACTCGCCGGAGGGATCGGCAGGGATCAGTTCCTTCACCATCGGTGACAGTGGAGAGGTGAGGTCGTGTAGCCGCAACTCAAGGGAGTTGCGGAGTCGATCGCGGGTGAACGTAACATCCTGCACGCCTGAACTGAGCACGTACCGATTCTGAAAGAGGCGTTCCCGTTCCTCTGTTGTCCAAGCTTGTTCCCCATTGCCGACATAGTGGAACGAACCACTGTTGCGCATCCAGGTTGCCAACTGTGTGCTGGCTCCTGCCAAGAGATCGGCATCCGCTCCTTCCAGAGCGATGAGAATGAGCCGTCCGGCCGCGCCTGTTCGCAGTTCCGTGAGGAGCAGGCGTTCTGTCGGTGAGGCGCCCTCCGGCAATAAGCGGGAGAGGTCGGTCTCTATCTGTGTATGCGTGGCCGCGAACCACGCGGTGAACCCCAGCGCCATGCACCAGATCAACAGTGTGACCCAGGATCTTCTGGTCACGGCGCGCCCTTCGTGATCGACATGACAGACCGATCTCCGTTCGGGGCTAGGACCTCAATGCTACTGACGTGCTCCCTTTCTCCGGAGAATCGAATGGACGTCACCAGTTCCTGCACGGATTTGTCCAGGGGATGCAGCATCAAGACCCATTGTCGTGGCTCACCCTGCAGTGTCACGCGATAGAAACGCTTCAGGGTGCCGACATCATTGGCGAGCGTGGACCGAAAGGCTTCGATAAATGCCCGCAGGGCAGGGTAGTCGTGCAATGAAAGGGTTCTGTTCGTACCTTTTGTCTTGCCCTCGAAAAGGACCCTATCGCCTTCAACGAGGTAGCGCTCGTCATAGGGAGCGGTGATATGTTTCTCGAGTCCATCCGGAGGAGTAAAGCGCAAGATGCCGTGGGTTTTCAACGGTCGGGTGAGCAGGTTCGAAAATGCGGTTTCTTCAAACCGTACCTCCGCCTGCCGGTTCCTGGCCAGGCTTTCAATGAGCTGGTCCACATTCCAGTCAGGTGATTCTGCCTCGCCATCAGATTGGGGCGACAGCTGAGCCAGGGACATCGGCGCAGGACCAGGCAAGAACAACCAGATGAGGAACAGGGCCGACAGTCTCAACGGCCAACTATTGGTGCTCTTCCCAAAAGTCATAAAAATTGAACCAATTGTCGGCCGCCAAGCGGCAGTGATGTTCCAGGCGGTCGGCGTAGCGTTGGGTCCATTGCTGAACCTTCTGGTCTCGATGCTCCCGGTCGATCGCGATCTTCTCGGCGAACAACTCGAAATGGATCTCGTAGCGGTTGCCTCCACGGTAAAGCCCGAAAAAGAGGACGACCGGCACCTGTAAAATGCTCGCGAGCCACATGGTGCCGGCAGGGAATCGCGCAAGCTTGCCGAAGAACATGCAGGACGTGGTCTGATCCTGTTTCACGAGACGATCCGTGAGAATGCCCACCATCCCTCCGCGGTCCAGACATTCCTTGACTTGCAGCATGGTATTCGGCGTGCCGGTCTGTATCACCGAATCGGCGAACGCAGGGTTCAGCTCGCGGAAGAGGTCTCGGAGTATCGGGGTATGTTGCTCGTACATCAGGACTTTGATTTCGACATCCTGCTGGGTCAGCCCGAGGGCGCGCACGATATCGAAGCTTCCCAGATGCGACCCGAGCAGGATGCATCCCTTGCCGCGAGCCACGCGGTCCTTGAGCACATCGAGTCCCCGTATATCGATATCGAAGCGGCTGCCTTGTCCGGCGAGAAGATAGACACGATCAAGAAGCGTCGCCGCGAAACGATGATACTGCCGATAGAGGTCACGCCGGCCGATTGGGCGTTCCAGCGCTCGAATCAAATAGGGCTGGATGGCGCGGCATGCGTGGCGTGAAAATAGCACATAATAGGCGCAGATCGGATAGAGCAAGGCGCGCGCAGCAGGACGACCTACGGATAACGCCATCCAGATCATGAATCGTAACGCGATTCGGCTGCCCCGTTCGCGCCGGCGCAACCACCCCACCGTCACGCATCACCCGTGGAATCATCGGGGACGATGTGAAATCGCAGGCAGCCGTTGGCAATGACTCGAGATCCGGCTGTGCAGGTGAACTCCACGGCGCTGTCGCCCTGCTGGTCCAGCCTGATGGTGAGAGGCTCTCCAGGGTTCAAGGGCGATAGGAATTTCGCCGTCGGCATACCCACAAACTCGATGTGTTGTTCGACCATTTCGCGGATGGCATTCATGATTTCTCCCAGCATCACGACGCCAGGGACCACAGGATGGCCGGGGAAGTGCCCAGCCAATGATGGATGGTCCGCACCGATTGTGATAACGCGCTCAGGTCCCATGCCGCTCCTTGTTCTGAAGCCCGTGTAGCAGTTCGCGTAAGGCCTCTCTCGTCAGCTTGCCGGTTTCGTTACGGGGAAGGTGGGGAACCAGGTAAAGCGGTCGGGGAAGAAACACAGGATCGATGACTGTTCGAAGCGCCGACACAATGTGTTCGGCAGCTTTGTCAGGCGCAACCACGAAGGCGATCAACCGTGTGACTGCGGTTCCCGTTTCATCCGGGAGAAAAAACACTCCATCCTGCACACCTTCGATCTCGTTCAGTTTCTGACTCAGGTCGCGTAAGGAACCCCGGTGCCCACCGATGTTCACCAGATCCGTGCCACGTCCATGCAGGACGAACCGATGCGGCCCTTGCAGCGACACCAGATCGGGAAAGAAGACCGGCTCACGAAAGTACGGGGCTCGAAGAGAACATCCGGCTGATTCCTGATGCAGCGTGATACCATCCAACACCTGCCAGGTATCTTCGGCGACAGTCCGCCTTGTGGCGAGACTCCCGGCCTCCGTGAACCCGTACACCTCATAGACTCTGGTTTGGAATAGGGTTTCGGCTTCTTTCGCCAATGAGCTAGCAAGGGGTGCCGTCGCAGAGACAATGCACTCCACGGGAGGCAGCCGTGAGCGAGTGGTGACACAAGCCCGGATATGTAAAGGCGTGGTGACAAGCATGCGCGGCGATGGTACCTCCGCCAACGCCGACCGCACATCCTCTGGAAACAGCGGACGTCCCGTATGGAACGCCATTCCATGTTGCATGGGAAGCATGATGGAGGCTTCGAGCCCGTACATGTGCTGATGAGGAACTGTGGCCACGACGGTCATCTGATCGGAAGTCTTGATCCCAAGCCGGACCCCCGTGCTCCGAGCGACTGCGACGAGGGAGCCCCAGGTTTTGAAATGTGGATGAGGACTTCCCGTACTGCCTGACGTAAAGGCCACTATGGCCGGGTGATCAATGGGGATTTGGGGAACCTTCGCCGTATCGGTTGGACTCCCTGTACCCTTCGGGATTTGATAGGAGGGGAGTGGGTCAACGTGTTGAGTGCCGTCTACCAGGCAATAGCTATTGCCATATTCTCGAGCAATCTGGGCCAAGGCGCCCGGTGCGCGACTAGGGGGAAGCAGTGTGGTCTGTCCTCGGACCAAGGCAGCGGCAAATCCGACCAGAAATCGATAGCGGTCGTCAGCCAGGTTAATGACCGTAGGTTTTTCAGGAAGCTGGTCGGCTAGGGCTTCCACATCGGAAAGAAATCGGCCATAGGTCATCGAGCGGCCGTTCTCCCAAGCCAATACTCGGTCAGCGTGGTAGAGGCCGAGCAACGCGGCGCGGTTCATAGAGCCACCTGCCGCTATTTCATGCGATGTTTCTCGATCGACTGACAGAGCGAACGGAGTGAGGCGAAGGTGGCGACAATGTCTGGATCATCTGAACGTATCTGATGTCCATAGGATTGAAAGATCGCAAGAGAGAGTTCGAGCGCGTCAATCGAATCAAGCCCCAGGCCGTCACCGAAAAGAGGTTCCTCCGGCTGAATCTGTGCGGGGTCGAGCTTTAGAGTGAGTGTCCGCACAATGAGTTTCGCCACTTCCGCTTCCAGCGGAGATACATCAGACACAAATCGATTCCTTCCGTGCGGACCGGGTCCGCCCCCATCCTAGCGCCGGGTCCTTCTACCAACTCCTTCTCGGTCCTGTCAAGGAAAGGTCGACCCTTGCAACAGGATAGGCTAGGACGCAAGGACGGAATTGAGGAGGGATCTGTGCACATGCAAGCCATTGCGGTACTCAATGCAGCCGAGCTTCTTAAACCTGCCCAAAAAGAAACTCACTCGTGACCGCGTGGTCCCGATCATCTCGGCCAGCGTTTCCTGACTGATCGTGGCAATGGCTAGCTCCGGATCGGCTTGATGCTCAGAGTCGGCCAGCAACAGGAGCGTTCGCGCCAGCCGCTTCTCGGCTGAATTAAAGAGCTGATCGATCAAGTCCTCTTGGATGCGTATGCTGCGGGCCACGAGATGGCGCATGAACAGCTCTAAGAATGCCGGCTCACCGTAGAGCGTGCGGTTCATGGCGCCCTTGTCGATGCGCACGATTGTGGATGTGTCCAGGGTGGTGGCGGTCGCCAAACATACCGCCTGTCCGGCGAGGCAGGTTTCACCGAAAAAATCCCCTCTCCCAAAAATCGCGACGACGGCTTCTTTGCCTTGTGGAGAGACGACCGTAAGCTTGACCCGACCCGTATGGATGTAGAATACGGCATTGGCCGCATCCCCTTGGACAAAGAGCGTCTGCAGTTTCTGGCACTGCAGAGTCGATCTGCCGGCACCGGCTCGTTCGAAAAAGGTCGTAAAATTGAACGGCTCGGCCGGCGCGGCGTTTATGTATAGCCCTCCAGGCGGTCTCTTCGTCGCGGTCCGGGGTGGTCGTGCTGAGAGTGAACAGTTAGTAGTCATGATGGGAACTCCTTTCGTGAGAGCAAACGTATTCGTGCGAGAGGCGAATGGCCGGCTGCGCGTGGCAACATGATGCAACGGTTTTGAATCCGATCGTATTCGCCATAAGCGTCCGGCACACGATGCATGGATGCACCCTACAATCATTAGGCCCGCCGCAGTCCTAGCAAATCCCCTAGTTGGTGCATCGACGTACCTTGGCCTGTTTCGGTCTGTCGTGAACACGTCTGTTGCAATCGCCGATCCATGCTCAAGCGAGACGGGCGAGACGGGCGGGAAAAGCGCGACTCGAAGTAGCCATCCATCTTGCCTGTTCCGCTTTTTCCGCTCTTCGGCGATTTCGCGACGCGCCTGGCGCCGGCTTCAAGTAGTGGCTGTCGTTGAGATCCTAATCTGAGCCTCTACCGCATCCCGCCAGATTCGTACAAACTGATTCAAACAGTGTGTCCGCCATGCTCGGAGAAATTGAGACGTTGTTCCTTTCGTGCCGAACCGCGTTCGCCGGCTAGAAACTAGGGTTTTCCCGAGTAGGCAAAGCGGCCCAGTCGTTGAATATGCAGCTACTTCCGAACAGCCCCGGTGAGGTATGAGTTGATCGCGGAGGAAGGGGCCACAACGAGAGCGGGGCGTTGCGACAGCGCTATTGCGTTGCGCTCGCGGCGGAGAATAAGATCGCATTCTAGGGTATCGTTCCCGACATGGTGTCTGCCGTCCCTCGTCCAGCAGCCGCGCCTCGCGCGAGAAGCAGTGTAATGCCTGTACGTGACAGCATCGTCTTCGGCGCTTCAGCGAGGGCCAGGACAGTCTTCCGCGATTGAACATGCCAAGTCGAAAGCAACAGCGTCCAGGAAAGAAACGCCCTGGTGGGAAGCGCGCGGCGTCTCAGCCGGCTCGGTCTGCCGGGCAGACCCACGAACCGGGCAGCCGCGCGCGGCCCAAGATCCTGCGACCTGAAGCGGCGGCAGACACCATCGTGCCTATAGTCGGCATCGCCAATGGGACATCCCGTCCCTGCACGAACTGTTGGTGGAGATTCAGCTGCATCGCACCGGGATCGATGAATTCCAGATCGAGAGCAATTTTTCGACACTGGGCCACCGCACCATGGTGCTCAATGCCCGGCGTATCGACGATTATCAGAACAAAACGAAACGGATCCTGCTGTCTATTGTGGACGTCACGGACCGCAAGGAAGTGGAGCACTTGCAGACCAGGCTCGCCGCCATCGTTGAGTGGTCGGATCAAGCAGTCATCAATGAAGACCTTGACGGCGTCATCGCCGGTTGGAACCGGGGGGCTCAGCGGCTCTTCGGCTATGCGCCGGAGGAAGCCGTAGGCCGGCCGGCTTCGATCCTGATTCCGTCGGATCGCAAGGACGGGGGGCTGGACCATCGTGAGTGGATCGAGCAGGGCAACACCACGGCACCACGGAATATCGTGTGCCGGCGCAAGGACGGGAGCCTGGTCGACATTTCATTGATTATCTTCCCCCTCAAGGATACCCAGGGGAGGGTCATCGGCGCGTCAACGATGGCGCGCGGTTCTTCACATGTCTCTCTAAAACAAGGACTAATCCATGAATGACACTATGACCGTCTCGTCCCGTAAGAAGCCATCGTCCGCTGTCATGCTGGGCAATGGCAAACCCGCCGGACGGAAAGCCGTGCCCGTTTACGAGGAGCAGATCCCACCGCTGCGCGCGCGAAAGATTCTTTCGGCGCTAAGGGCGTACTGCGATGGAACATTCTCGACGCGGCTGCCGAACGATTGGAACGGGGTGGAAGGGGAAATCGCGCTCCTGTTCAATCAGACGATCTCCCGAGAGGAGATCGTCACTAAGGAAATCGAGCGGGTGAGCCAGTTGGTGGGCAAGGAGGGGCGCCTCAAGCAGCGCATAACGCTGCCAGGGGCGACCGGTGGATGGACAAAGAAAGTCGAACAGCTGAACATGCTCATCGACGATCTGGTGCGGCCCACGGCCGAAATCGCGCGCACCATCGGCGCGGTGGCCAATGGCGATCTTGGACAATCCATGGACCTCGAGGTGGATGGGCTCCCGCTCAGGGGAGAGTTTCTGCGCTCGGCAAGGCTGGTCAATGCCATGATCAAGCAGCTCGCGGTGTTCACGTCGGAAGTAACCCGCGTGGCGCGTGAGGTCGGCACCGAAGGCAAACTGGGAGGCCAGGCGCAAGTCAAGGGAGTGTTGGGCGTGTGGAAGGATCTCACCGACTCGGTCAACCAGATGGCCGGCAACCTCACTGCGCAGGTGCGCAATATCGCCGATGTGACCATCGCCGTGGCCAACGGTGACCTGTCCAAAAAGATCACCGTCGATGTGCGCGGCGAGATTTTGCAGCTCAAGGAAACCATCAATACGATGGTCGATCAACTTCGCTCCTTCGCCTCGGAAGTGACGCGCGTGGCGCGGGAGGTCGGCACGGAGGGCCGGCTCGGGGTGCAGGCGGTGGTGCCCGGCGTGGCCGGCACCTGGAAGGATCTGACCGACAACGTGAACTTCATGGCGAACAACCTCACCGGCCAGGTTCGGAACATCGCCGACGTGACCACCGCGGTCGCGCGCGGCGATTTGAGCCGCAAGATCACCGTCGATGTGAAGGGCGAGATTTTGCAGCTCAAGGAAACCATCAATACGATGGTCGAGCAGCTCAACGCCTTCGCCGGCGAGGTGAGCCGTGTGGCGCGGGAGGTCGGCACGGAGGGCAAGCTGGGCGGCCAGGCGGCGGTGCCCGGCGTGGCCGGCACCTGGAAGGATCTGACCGACAACGTGAACTTCATGGCCTCCAACCTCACCGAACAGGTCCGCGGCATCGTGAAAGTGGTGACCGCCGTGGCCAACGGCAACCTGGGCCAGCGCCTCACCGTACAGGCCAAAGGCGAGGTCGCGGCGCTCGCCGATACCATCAACAACATGACCGATACGCTTGCAACCTTCGCCGACCAGGTGACGAACGTGGCGCGGGAAGTCGGCGTGGAAGGGCGGCTCGGCGGCCAGGCCAACGTCCCAGGCGCGGCCGGCACGTGGAAGGATCTCACCGGCAACGTCAACCTGCTTGCCGCCAACCTCACCACACAGGTGCGCGCCATTGCCGAGGTCGCCACTGCCGTCACCAAGGGCGACCTCACACGCTCCATCCAGGTGGAGACCCGCGGCGAGGTAGCTGAGCTGAAGGACAACATCAACACGATGATTTCCAACTTGCGCGAGACGACCGAGAGTAACCGCGAGCAAGACTGGCTCAAGACCAACCTTGCCAGGTTCACCAGCATGCTTCAGGGGCATCGCGAACTGGGCACGGTGGGTCAGTTGCTCCTCAGCGAATTGGCGCAGCTGGTGGGGGTCCATCAGGGCACCATCTACCATCTCGCCAGCGCCCCCGGCGGCCCGATACTCAGGCTGCTTGCAAGCTATGCCCAGAGCGAGAACTGGGAAATCAAACAGGAGATTCGCCTCGGCCATGGCCTCGTCGGCCAGTGCGCAGTGGAAAAGAAGCGTATTCTGCTTACCGACGTGCCATCGGACTTCATCTCGATCTCAACCAGTCTCGGCCTGGCGGGGCGGATAAGCATCGTGGTGATGCCGGTGCTCTTCGAAGGTCAGACTAAGGCGGTCATCGAGCTGGCCTCACTCCAGGACTTCCATGCCGGCTCTCTCGCGTTCCTCGATCTGCTCACCCAGAGCATCGGCGCGGTCTTCAATACCATCGAAGCGACGATGCGCACCGAGGGCCTCCTCATGCAATCGCAGCAGCTGACCGTTGCACTGCAGTCCCGCCAGTCGGAGCTTCAGAATACCAATGAAGAGCTGGGCCTGAAGGCCAAGTTGCTTGCCGAGCAAAACGCCGAAGTCGAGCGCAAGAACGCCGAGGTCGAGCAGGCTCGCCGGGCGCTCGAGGAAAAGGCTGCTGAGTTGGCGCTCACCTCGAAATACAAGTCCGAGTTCCTCGCGAACATGTCGCACGAGCTGCGTACGCCGCTCAACTCCATCCTCATTCTCAGCCAGCAGCTCGCCGTCAACCCCGGAGGTCACCTCTCGGAGAAGCAGGTCGAGTTTTCCCGCAACATCAACTCCTCCGGTACCGACCTCCTCAACCTCATCAACGACATCCTCGATCTCTCCAAAATCGAGTCCGGCACCGTTACCGTCGAGGTCGAGGAGATATCCTTCGCCGTTCTGGACGACATCATCGACCGCAGCTTCAGGCATGTGGCCGAGGCCAAGAACCTGCCGTTCCATATTTGGTTCAATAAGGATCTGCCACGATCCATGCAATCCGACCCGAAGCGCCTCCTGCAAATCCTCAAAAATCTCCTTTCCAACGCCATGAAGTTCACCGCTTCCGGGCAGGTCGAGATTCATGTCGACTTTTCCGTGAAGGGCTGGACCGTCGATCACCCAGTGCTTTCCACCTCTCCACACGTCCTCTCCTTCTCCGTCACGGATACCGGCATCGGCATTCCGCTGGAGAAGCAGAGGATTATCTTCGAGGCCTTCCAACAGGCCGATGCCGGCACGTCCCGCAAATATGGCGGTACGGGCCTCGGCCTCGCCATCAGCCGCGAGCTGGCCACGCTGCTCGGCGGTGAAATCAAACTGACGAGCGTTTACGGAACAGGCAGTACGTTCACTCTCTTCCTGCCGTTGCTCTACAGAGGTTTCGACAGCGCGAAGGCCTTGTCGTCCGACAGCGCGAAGGCCTTGTCGTCCGACAGCGCGAAGGCCTTGTCGTCCGACAGCGCGACTGTCGATCGGCACAGGTTGTTCACGGTCCTGCCGATCGTACGCGAAGAGTTCATCAATGACGATCGCGACGCGATCGTGGAGGGCGACCTCGTCTTCCTCATCGTCGAGGACGATCCGCACTATGCGCGCATCCTTCTGGGCCTGGCGCGCGACAAGGGTTTCAAGGGCCTCGTCGCCACCAAGGGCGCGCAGGGCCTTTCCCTCGCCTGGGAATACGGTCCCTCTGCCATCTCGCTCGATATCAGCCTCCCCGACATGCTCGGCTGGTCGGTGCTCAGTGAGCTCAAGCGCAACCAGAAGACCCGCCACATTCCGGTGCAGATAGTCAGTGTAGAAGAAGAACGCCATCTGGGCCTCTCGCACGGCGCCTTCGCCTATCTCGTCAAAGCGTCCACCACCGGTAGCCTGGAATCGGCGTTCGACCGGGTCAAGGCCTTCGTCACTTCGGACATGAAGCGGCTGCTGATCGTGGAGGACAACGATATTGAACGTCGATCCATCGTCGAGTTGCTCGGCGGTACCGATATCGAGATCGTGGCTGTCTCGACCGGCGGCGAGGCGCTGGAGGCGATGCGCAATAAATCGTTCGACTGCATCGTGCTCGACCTGCGCTTGCCGGACATGACGGGATACGAACTGCTGGAAATCATGCAATCCGAGACGAACCTGGAGGAGGTGCCTGTGGTCGTCTTCACCGGCACAGATCTGACCGTCGAGGAGGAGAGGCAGCTCAAATCCGTGTCCAAAAGCATCATCCTCAAAGATGTCCAGTCACCCGAGCGGCTGCTGGACGAGACCGCGCTCTTCCTCCACCGCATCGTCGCCGGCCTGCCGCTCGAGAAGCAGAACATCCTCAAGCGGCTTTACGAATCCAACGAAATTCTGCGCGGCCGCAAAGCGCTCGTGGTCGACGACGACCCGCGTAACATCTTTGCCCTCACCTCCCTGCTCGAGAACCAGGACATGGAGGTGATGAGTGCGACCAATGGCCGCCAGGCCATCGACCGCATCCCTCGCATGTCCGGCCTGGGCATCGTGCTCATGGACATCATGATGCCGGATATGGACGGGTACGAGACGATTCGCGAAATCCGCAAGATTCCCGAATACGCGACCCTTCCGATCCTTGCGCTCACGGCGAAAGCGATGAAAGGCGACCGCGAGAAGTGCCTCACCGCCGGCGCGAGCGACTACATCGCCAAGCCGGTTAATGCGGATCAGCTCTTGTCGCTCATGCGGGTCTGGCTGTTCCGGTGAACGAGACTGAAAAAAGGCGCCACACCATGAAGATTGAAACCATCCCGATATCGGCCGGCGGCCAGGTGCAAGACCCGTCACCCCAGGATCGCCCGCTGCCGTGGCTCCTGCCTCCGCCTGGTGCCGCGTCCATTCATCGGTTCACGAACTTCTCTGCAAACTGATGAAGACGAAACTTCCAGAGGCTTCGGGCCACGGTGGCGGCAGTGCCGGCACGGTCCGCGACATTTCCGAGCGCAAGCGCCGGGAGAGGAACTTCATGTTCCTGGCGGACATGCAGAAGATCATCGCCCCGCTTGCCACCGCCGCGGACCTTTTGCGCATGACGTGCGAGCGGATCGCGGAGCATCTGGAACTCGCGCACTGCTGCGCGGCGGAAGTCCGCGCGGAGGCGGACGAAAGCACGGTGCTGCACGATCACCATGCGCCGGGGACGCCCAATCTGGCGGGCGACTATCGCCTTTCGGACTTTCACAGCGCGAAGGAGCGGCAGGCATTGGGCGCGGGGGACACGATGGTCGTCGGCGACGTGCGGGCGGACGAACGCGATGCGGTGAAGGTGGCGCAGTTCGAGGCGCTGGGAATCCGCGCGGTGGTGAATGTGGGCGTGGTGACGAAGGGCCGGTGGAGTTTCATCCTGCACGCGTCGCGTGGAGTGCCGACCGCGTGGACACCGGAAGACGTGGAGCTGCTCACCGAGCTGGCCGCCCGCATCTACGAGCGGCTGGAGCGCGCCCGCGCCGAGGAGCAGGTGCTCCTGCTCAACGCCGAGCTGGAGCAGCGCGTGGCCGAGCGCACCACCGAGTTGAGCCGGACAGTGGACGCCCTGCAACGGGAAGCCACCGAGCGCCGGCGCTCCGAGAGCCAGATCGCCGATAACAACAAGGCGCTGGAGGATTTCAAGGCCGCGCTGGATGAGCACGCCATTGTCGCCATCACCGACGCACGCGGGAAGATCACCTACGTGAACGACAAGTTCTGCGCGATCTCGAAGTATGCGCGCGAGGATCTGCTCGGCCAGGATCACCGCATCATCAATTCAGGTTTTCACCCGAAAGCCTTCATCCGCGACCTGTGGGAGACGATCACCAGCGGGCGCGTGTGGCATGGCGAGATCAAGAACCGGGCGAAGGACGGCACGTTCTACTGGGTGGCCACCACCCTTGTTCCGTTCCTCGACGCCGAGGGCAAACCCCTCCAGTTCGTCGCCATCCGCGCCGACATCACCGAGCGCAAGAATGGCGAGATGGCGCTGCTGGCCGAAATCGCCGAGCGCAAGCAGCTCACGGTCCAGCTGCAATCCCATCAGCGCGAACTCCAGACGACCAATGAGGAACTGGGGACGAAGGCGCGGCTGCTCGTCGAGCAGAACGCCGAGATGGAGCAGGCCCGGCTCGCGCTGGAGGAAAAAGCCGTTGAGCTGACGCTGATCTCGCGCTACAAGTCCGAGTTTCTGGCGAACATGTCGCACGAGCTGCGGTCGCCGCTCAATTCCATCCTCATCTTCAGCCGGCTGCTCGCCGATAACGCCGCGGGCAACCTCACGGAAAAGCAGGTCGAGTTCTCCTGGCTCATCAACTCCTCCGGCAATGACCTACTCGACCTCATCACCGACGTTCTCGATCACGCGAAAATCGCGTCCGGCACCGTCAGCGTCGAGCCCGAGGAAATTCCCTTCGCCAAGCTGCGCGACTATCTCGACCGGACCTTCCGGCCCCTCGCCGAGACGAAGCAACTGCGGCTGAATGTCGTCTTCGCCGACGACCTGCCGCGCACCCTGGGCAGCGACCCGAAGCGCCTCGAGCAGATCCTTAAGAACCTGGTCTTCAACGCCATCAAGTTCACCGAGCGCGGCCACATCGAACTGCGCGTCGGTCTGGCCACGTCAGGCTGGAGCACGGACCACCCGGCACTCAGCAACGCCGGGCAGGTCATCGCCTTCGCCGTCGAGGACTCAGGCATCGGCATCGCGACGAACAAGCAGCGGCTCATCTTCGAGGCCTTCCATCAGGCCGACGTCGGCACGTCCCGCAAATACGGCGGCACTGGGCTCTGCCTCGCCATCAGCCGCGAGCTGGCCGTGCTGCTAGGCGGCGAAATCACACTCGCCAGCGTCCACGGACAGGGCAGCACCTTCACCCTCTTCCTGCCGCTCCATTACTCCGACCCCGACGCCGTGCGCAAGGCCGCGTTGAAGCTGAACGGGACGCCGCAACCGCACGCTCCCGACGAAGCTCTGCGCGGGCGCAAGGTCCTCGTGGTGGATGACGATGCGCGCAATATTTTCGCCCTGACTTCACTGCTCGAAAACGAGCAGATGGACGTGGTCAGCGCCGTCAATGGCCTTAGCGCGATCGACATCATCCAGCGCACGCCCGACCTGAGCATCGTGCTCATGGACATCATGATGCCGGATATGGACGGGTACGAGACGATTCGCGAAATCCGCAAGATTCCCGAATACGCGACCCTTCCGATCCTTGCGCTCACGGCGAAATCGATGAAAGGCGACCGTGAGAAGTGTCTCAACGCCGGCGCAAGCGACTACATCGCCAAGCCGGTCAATACGGGCCAACTCCTGTCGCTGATGCGTGGATGGCTGTTCCGATGAACAAGTCTGAGAAACAGAGAGGTCACCCCATGAGCTTGAGCACAGTCCCCCCATCGACCGGCGGCCAGGTGCAAGACCCGTCACCCCAGGGTCGCCCCGCTGCCGTGGCGCCTGCCTCCGCCGTTCACGACGATCCCGTCAATATCCTGATCGTGGACGATGAACCGAGAAATCTCACCGTGCTCGAAACCATCCTCGACGATCCCAGGTACCGGCTGGTTCGGGCAGAATCAGCCGACCAGGCATTGCACGCGCTCGTCTCGCAGGAATTCGCGCTCCTCATCCTGGACATCCGGATGCCCGGCATGACCGGTTTCGAACTGGCCCAGATGGTCAAGGAGCGGAAGAAAACCTCCCAGGTGCCGATCATCTTTCTCACTGCCTACTATAGCGAAGACCAGCATGTGCTCGAAGGCTACAGCAGCGGCGCGGTGGACTACCTCCACAAGCCGGTGAACGCGGCCATCCTCCGCTCGAAGGTCGCCGTCTTCGCCGAGCTGCACTGGAGCAACCGCCAGTGCGGGATCGCCAATCGGGCCCTGCTCGACGAAGTGGTCGAACGCCGCAGGATCGAGGAGGAATTGCGCAAACTGAATGAGACGCTCGAACAGCGCGTGGCTGAACGTACGGAAGCGCTGGCGGCGGCCGGGGCCCTCCAGATCACCATCAGCGAGCGATACCGGTCCCTCTTCGACGGCAGCCTCGATGGGATCTTTACCCTTGGCGCCGACGGAGGATTCGAAACGGCCAATCCGACCGCGCTCCGGCTCACCGGTCGCGCGCTTGAGGAGCTGAAGACCATCCGCTTTCTGGACCTGTGCGCACCCGATCAGCGAGGAGCCTTGGAGCAGGCGTATCACGCCGCTTTTCGGCGCCAGTCTTTTTCGATGGAGACGATCCTCACTCTCCCCACCGGTGAGTGCCGCGAACTCTACATCAGCGGCGCGCCGACGGTGGTGGACGACGAAGTCGTCGGCATCGTGTGCATCGCGCGCGACGTCACCGAGCGCAATCGAGCTACGAAGGCGTTGCGGGAGAGCGATGAGCGGATGCGGCTGGCCAGGGAGGCGACGGGTGTCGGCATCTGGGAATGGAATCTTCTCGACAACCAGATACGGTGGGATGCCACGGTGTTCCAGATCTATGGCATCGCTCCGACTGCAGACGGGATTGTGCAATACTCCACCTGGAGCGACGCCGTGCTGCCGGAGGACTTGCCCGATCAAGAGGCGATCTTGCAAACCACAGCTCGAGATCTCGGGCACAGCTCCCGCACCTTCCGCATCCGGCGCGGAGACGATGGAGCATGTCGCGTCATCCAAGCGGTTGAAACGATCCGCATGAACGCTGCTGGGCAGGCTGAATGGGTGGTGGGGACGAATCTCGACATCACTGAGCGCAAGCAGGCCGAGGAGCTGTTGCGGCACCGCGAGCAAGCGTTGGCTCGCGAACTCTCCGAACGGATGCTAATCGAAGACCGGCTTCGCCGGTTGGCGGACTCGCTTGAATTGCAGGTGAAGGAACGGACACTGCAGCTCTCGACGTCCTACTCCAGGCTCCGTGCCCTCGCAACAGAGTTGACGGTAACGGAACAGACGGAACGGCGGCGGCTTGCCACAGAGCTGCACGACTATTTGGCCCAGCTCCTTGTCGTGACCCGCATGAAAATCGGTCAGCTGCTGAGGCAAGATCAGGATGAAGCTGCACGGGCGATGTTGCAGGATGTCGATCAGTTGCTCCACCAATCCCTCGACTACACCCGGACGCTGGTGTCGGAGCTGACACCTCAAGCGCTGTATGAGCGGGGATTGAGCGCCGCCGTTCAATGGCTTGGGGATCAGCTGCTCCGGCAGCACATGTTGGCGGTCGAGGTTTCAATCGATGCGCCGGAGTTATCCCTTCCCGAGACAGAAGCGGTGCTGTTGTTCCACTCGATACGGGAATTATTGTTCAATGTCCTCAAGCACGCAAAGACCGATCGGGCATCTGTACGGTTGAGCTATCATCTGAGCCTGTTATCCATCACCGTGTCGGATCCTGGGTGCGGCTTCGATGTGTCGCAATTGAGCGACGATCGGTTCGGTCTGCTGAGTATTCGAGAACGAATGATGGCCCTCGGCGGCAGCTTCAACCTGCAATCCGAACCGGGCAAGGGCACGGTTGTGTCGCTGCAACTGCTTTGGGCAAGGTCAGGCGAACTCGTCGAGGGCCGAGTGGCCGCAGTGGAGGGGCGACCTCCCTTAGCGCATGCGGCAATTCCACGACCCCGCGAGCCGGTCTCGGCGGCCCCCACTCACGGCGAGGCGGATGCCGTCGCTCCGGTACGGGTGATGATCGTCGACGATCATGAAATGGTTCGAGAAGGTTTACGCAGCATATTGGCCCAGTATGCCGACTTGGCGGTGGTCGGGGAGGCTTCGACGGGAGAGGAAGCGCTTCAGCTCGCCTGCTCGTTGCAGCCCGATGTCGTCCTCATGGACATGCACATGCCGGGTTGGAATGGGGCAGAATCCACCAGGCGGATTATGCAAGCGCGCCCATCGACCGTGGTGATCGGATTGTCCGTCCAAACCGATCCCCACATCGCCCAATCCATGTTGGATGCCGGGGCTGCGGCCTTCCTGTCGAAGGAGACTATCGGAACGGAGTTGTATGCCATCATTCACACATCGCTCCAGCCGGTGGTGAAGCGTGAAGCGTCCCTCGACAGGCTGTGAGCCGGTATTTCAACGTCAGGTGCGGACATGTCTGAACCGCGAGTTTTCATTGCCGACGATCATCCCTTGGTGGTGGAAGGGTTTCGGCAATTGCTCGCCGCCGACGCGGTGATTGTCGGCACGGCTCATAGCGGGAGGGAACTTCTTGCGAAGGCCCCAGGCTTAGCCCCGGACATCGTGTTGCTGGATGTTTCGATGCCCGACATGAACGGACTCGACCTCCTCCCATTGCTCAAACGGCGGCTTCCCCGCGTGAAAATCATTTTCGTGACGATGTTGTGCGAGCCGTTCTATGTCAGCGAAGGTTTTCGAAGAGGGGCGAATGGGTACCTCCTCAAACAATCCGCTTCGTCCGAGTTACTGTCTGCCGTCCGCACAGTGATGAGCGACCGCCGGTACCTGTCTCCTGATATCGCGGCAGATATCCGTGAAGCGATCGAGCAGCCGTGGACTCGTCCCGAAGGCTTCCACGCGCAATTGACTGTGCGGCAACGTGAGGTCGTGCAAATGCTTGCCAATGGTCTTTCTGTCAAGGCGATCAGCAAGAGGATGGGTATCTCTGTCAGAACGGTGGAGTTTCACAAGGCGGGGATTATGGAAAAACTCGGCCTCAAGAACGCTTCCGGTCTCACCAAATTTGCATTGGCACAGGGACTGACCGAGCTCTGAGGCCCAAGGATCCCACGTTTCGGTGAAGGGAACTCGACTAGTTGGGGTGGAGGTGTTGGGTCTGAACCGATTCAGGTTGGGCAATGAGCCCGAGGGTGATGGCTTGTTTCGTCAGTTCGGCCGTGGTGCGGACGCCGAGCTCCTTCGAGATTCTGGCCTTGTGAAATTCAACGGTCTTCACCGTGACGTCGATTGCAAAGGCGATTTCCTTATTGGATTTGCCTTCTGCGACCAATTGCAAGACTTCCCTCTGTCGAAAGCTCAACCGTACGGTCGGGACGCTTTCCGGTTGCCTCGGGGGCTTCGTCGAGGGTTTCAAGGCCTGGCCGGCTCGAGTTGGGGCGAGGACAGGCGAGATGTACGCGCCGCCTCTCAGTACTTCCTTCGCCGCGAACAGCAGCTCATCGGCAACGGAAGTCTTTAACACGTAGCCCTCGATTCCGATACGATAGGCTTCGTTCACGAAGTGCTGTTCCGAATGCATCGTCAGGATGATAATTTTAACTTTGGGGCAGGTGGTCTTCACGTGGCGGCAAGCATCCAGCCCATTCAATAGGGGGAGCGAAATATCCACCAGCGCGAGGTCAGGGTGAAACTTCTCGACCGCTACGATGAAAGCGGGTCCGTCCGCGGGTGATGCAACCACGGTGTAGTCCTTCTCTAGGATCTTCATGACACCTTCTGCAACAAGGCGATGGTCATCGGCCACGATCACTGTCGGCTTCATGGTGCTGGTCTCTTTTTCGCCGGAAATGTGTTGAGCCATTAGTCGGTTGCTATCGTGCGTAGTGAGGGTGGCGGTCACGATCTGCTTAAGCCAAGTGTCCATTGTACAAGGATGTGGATGCTCCAGTCACTACCACGTCGTGGGGGGGGGCGATCAGTGCCCGTACAACATGTTCGCGCGATCGACGTCTGCCTGCACGATACCCTCCCTCCCAATACCGCTCTCCATGCGTAAATTTTTTTCCGCGAGATTCCATGAGTTCCAGTGATTCCAGCCTGGCCGAGAGCGAGCTGTCTGGATTCTCCACACTGAGCAATTTTGACCAGACAATCTTCCGTCTAGTTGGATAGATTTGATTGAAGATTTTGCGCGGCTGGATGGTTATAGTTGCGAGGTGGATCACCCCTCCGATGTGTCAGGTACAGGGTCAAGGCTTCCCCTCACATCGGGTCACGGCGAGCGAGGAATGTTGGGCGGTTGACGGTTTGGCGTGAATTTACCGCTGAGCACGTTTCGTCAGGACCAACGGTCCAAGGCAACGGTGCAGGCGCTGCCCATTCCAATCTACTCGCCGGCGCTCGATCTTCTGTATCGCATCGTACAACGACGCACACGTTGGTGTTAAGGCTTCCGTCTCGAACCGACTGTTGCCCTTAGCAAGAAACGCCGAAGAAAGGTCATCGACCGCCGTCACACTGGTTGTACATTAGCTCGCGAGACCTTGCCTCAAAGAAAGAGATATCGCATATGAAGGTCAGCAGCAAGATCGATCTCGGAAGTTTGCTCAATTTCAGGGCAAGCTTCCCCGACAACGACTTAGCGGAACAGTACGCCGGCGGCGAGCCTCCGTTGCGTTCGGAACTGTTCAGCGCCGATCAAATGGAGCAACACGGCAAGACTCTGGCCGGCCTGCACCAGTTGAGTCCGGGACAGGCTCCGGACCAGCTTCTCAGCAGGTTGGCTGAGAATGAAGGCGTCCTGATCGGAGTCCGCGATCTGTTGGCAGAGGCGGCGAAGGCAACCCGTCGGATTACGCCGGCGGGGGAATGGCTGCTCGATAATTTCTATCTCATCGAAGAGCAGATTCGCACGGCGATGAGACACTTGCCCAAAGGGTACAGTCGTGAGTTGCCTCGCATACTGGATGGCTCAACGTCCGGGCTTCCACGCGTGTACGACATCGCACTCGAAACGATCTCCCACGGCGATGGACGAGTCGATCCGGGAAGCCTCAGTAGATTCGTTGCCGCCTACCAAACGATCACCGCTCTCACACTCGGCGAGTTATGGGCCATCCCGATCATGCTCCGCCTGGCCCTAATCGAGAATCTCCGGCGCGCGGCCACGCGCATCGCCGCCCATAGGATCGACCGCAATCGCGCCGACTATTGGGCGGATCAGATGATGGACATCGCCGAGAAGGATCCGAAGAGTCTGATTCTGGTGATCGCGGACATGGCGCGGTCGAACCCGCCGATGGCGAGTGCGTTCGTGGCGGAGTTCGCGCGCCGGTTGCAGGGACAGAGCCCCGCTTTGGCATTGCCGCTTACCTGGATCGAGCAGCGGCTTTCCGAGTCCGGCCTGACGATTGAGCAGTCGGTGCAGTCGGAAAACCAGCAGCAGGCCGTCGACCAAGTCTCTATCAGCAACAGCATCGGCAGTCTACGGTTTCTGGGCGCGATGGACTGGCGCGAGTTCGTTGAGACGATGAGCGTGGTCGAGCAGACGCTACGTGAGGATCCCGCAGCCGCCTATGGCAAGATGGATTTTGCGACCCGCGATCGCTACCGCCATGTGGTGGAGAAAATGGCGAGGAGCAGCCGGCTTTCCGAAAGCGAAGTGGCGCGCCACGCGATCCATCTCGCGCAGCAGAGCGCGAGTGGGCAGGGCGGCGACGGCCGAGAAACCCATGTCGGGTTCTACCTGATCGACAAGGGAGTATCCCAGCTCGAACGAACGGCTGATGTGCACCTCTCCACATCAGAGGCGTTTCAGCGAACGAGCGGCCGGTTTCCGTTGCTCCTCTATGTCGGCACGATCGTCTTGATGACGGGGGTCTTCACCGGCGGCGTATTGGCACTTGCCTATGCCGAGGATGAGGAGGGTTGGTTACTCGCACTGGTCGGTCTCCTGTCCCTCATCTGTACAAGTCAACTGGCGGTCGCGCTGGTGAATTGGCTTGCGACAGTGTTCGTGACGCCGCATGCGCTGCCGCGAATGGACTTCTCCAAGGGCATCCCTTCAGAATCGCGCGCGCTGGTTGTGGTTCCGACTATGCTGAGCAGCGTTGAAAACATCGAGGAGCTGACCGAGGCGCTCGAAGTCCGGTTCTTGGCCAATCGGGGTGAACACCTGTATTTCTCCCTGTTGACCGATTTCCGAGACGCGCAAGAGGAAACGCTTCCGGAAGATGAGCCTCTGTTGCAGCTGGCCCAGAAGAGGATCGAAGAACTGAATGAAAAGTACAGAGAGGCGACACGCGAACCGTTTTTTCTGTTTCATCGCCCGCGCCGATGGAACCCTGAAGAACGGGTCTGGATGGGTTACGAACGCAAACGAGGCAAGCTTGCGGATTTGAATTCGCTTCTGCGAGGCGGGTCACGGGATCGCTTCTCACTCATCGTCGGTGAGACGGCCGTGCTGTCGGCCGTCAAGTACGTGATCACCCTTGACACGGACACACAACTGCCGCGCGATGCAGCGTGGCAGTTTGTGGGCACGATGGCGCACCCGTTGAACCGTGCGCGGTACGACGAACACAAACAGCGTGTCTGCGAAGGATACGGCATCCTGCAGCCACGCGTCGCCGTGAGCCTGCCGGGCACGAACCGGTCACGCTACGCGCGACTCAACGGGAGCGATCCCGGCATCGATCCCTATACGCGCGCCGTTTCCGATGTGTACCAAGACTTGTTCGGCGAAGGCTCGTTCATCGGCAAGGGGATCTATGAGGTGGATGCGTTCGAGCGCGCCCTCAAGGATCGCTTTCCCGAGAACCGGATTCTCAGCCACGATCTTCTGGAAGGGTGCTATGCGCGGGCGGGGCTGTTGAGCGATGTGCACTTATACGAGGAGAACCCCTTTTGCTATAGCGCAGACGTGAGCCGGAGGCACCGCTGGATCCGTGGCGATTGGCAGCTTACCGGGTGGCTCCTGCCGCGCGTTCCCGGTCCCGGAGCGCAGCGTCAGAACAATCCGCTCTCTGGACTGTCCCGATGGAAACTCTTCGACAATCTTCGGCGTAGTCTCGTGCCTTCAGCATTGACCGCGCTGCTACTGCTTGGCTGGACGGTCTTGTCGCCGTCCTGGCTGTGGACCTTGGCGGTGATCGGCATCGTCTTGGTTCCTTCCTTGCTTGCCACGATTCTGGATCTGCTTCAGAAGCCGCAGGATGTCTTGCCGGAGCAGCATGTCGCCGTCGCGCTACGCGCGGCCGGTCGCCATGTTCTTCAGATGGTGTTGACGATCGCCTTCCTTCCGCATGAAGCATGTTTCAGCATGGATGCGATCGTGCGTACGATCTGGCGGATGGCGATCACGCATACACGACTGCTCGAATGGAATCCTTCAACCAACCAGGATCGCGATCGCCGAACAGATCTCATCGCGTACTGTCGGACGATGTGGCTCGGACCCGTTCTTGCCGCTGCCGCGCTACTCTATCTGCCGCTGTTGGAGACGTCCGCGTTGGATGTGGCGATCCCAATTCTGGGTCTATGGTTCGCCTCTCCCGCTATCGCGTGGTGGGTCAGCCAACCGATCCCTCGTCGTGAAGCAAATCTCACGGCCGACCAGACCATTTTTCTCCGGAAGCTTGCCCGAAAGACCTGGGCGTTCTTCGAGCAGTTCGTCGGGCCGGACGATCATTGGCTGCCACCGGATAACTATCAGGAGCATCCCGTTGCAACAGTCGCGCATCGCACGTCGCCGACCAATATGGGACTCGCGCTACTCGCGAATTTGTCCGCCTACGACTTCGGCTATATTTCGTCCGGACAGCTCATCGAACGCACGACGAATGCGCTCCACACGATGGAAGCGTTGGAACAGCACCGGGGTCACTTCTACAATTGGTACGATACGCAATCTCTGAAACCGCTGTTACCGACCTACGTGTCGACGGTGGACAGCGGGAACCTTGCGGGCCATCTGTTGACATTGCGGCCAGGCCTGCTCGCACTCCCCGATCAGAAGATCCTGGGGTCGAGATTCTTTGACGGGCTCAGCGACACACTCAGGGTTCTCGAGGATGCCGCAGAGGAAGCCGCTCCGTCCCAACTCGCTCAATTTCGGACGCATCTGGAATCTGCCCACGAGTCCCAGCCTGCCACACTCACGATGGCTCGGCTCTGCCTCGATCGGCTGGCGACGACCGCCGATGAGGTGCTCGCCAACTTGAAGGCGGCCCCCGAGAGCCAAGCGACCTGGTGGGCGCGCGCACTTGTCCGCCAATGCCGAGCCGCCCTCGATGACCTGATGTTTCTCGCTCCCTGGGCATTGCTGTCGGCCTCACAGAATAGGCTCAGCGAATTCAGCAACATCGATGAGATCCCCACGCTACGTGAATTGGCAGGGCTTGATGTGGCGTGTCAGCCGGCAATCGAACATCGGTTGGGCTCGGGGGCGATGCATGAGGGACATACGTGGGTTGATGGCCTTCAGCGGCTTATTGGGAAGGCCAGCCAGCGCGCCAGAGAACGAATCGCGGCCGTCGAAGGACTGGCCCGTCAAGCCAGTCGCTTCGCCGACATGGAATATGACTTTCTGTTCGACAAAGGCTGTCATCTGCTGGCTATCGGCTACAACGTCGGCGAGCGGCGGCGGGATTCGAGTTACTACGATCTATTGGCTTCGGAAGCACGATTGTGTTGTTTCGTGGCGATTGCACAGGGACAACTGCAGCAAGAGAGCTGGTTTGCTCTCGGGCGCCTCCTCACGACCGCCGGTGGCGGGCCGGTGCTCATCTCGTGGAGCGGATCGATGTTCGAGTACCTCATGCCGCTGTTGGTGATGCCGACATACGACAACACACTGCTCGACCAGACCTGCAAGGCGGCGGTGGAGAGGCAGATCCAGTATGGAAATCAGCGCGGAGTCCCGTGGGGCGTCTCGGAATCAGGCTACAACATGATCGACGTGCATCTCATCTACCAGTATCGGGCATTTGGCGTGCCCGGTCTGGGACTCAAACGCGGCCTTGCCGATGATGTGGTCATTGCGCCCTATGCCTCGGCGCTCGCGCTGATGGTGGCGCCCGAGGAAGCGTGCTTGAATCTGCAGCGACTTGCTGCGGCGGGGCTCGAAGGCCCCTTCGGTTTGTATGAAGCGATCGATTATACGCCTTCCCGTCTCCCACGCGGACACACGAGTGCCGTGATTCGGTCCTACATGGCCCATCACCAGGGCATGAGTTTGCTCTCTCTGGCCTATCTGCTCCTGGACCGTCCGATGCAGAAACGATTCGAATCGGATCTATTGTTCCAGGCGACCATGCTGTTGCTTCAGGAGCGGATTCCAAAAGCGACGGCATCCTATGCGCACACCGCGGAGCTCTCCGACTTGCCGACGACCTTTGGTGATGCCGAGATGCCGGTACGTCAGTACAGCAGCCCACACACTCCGATACCGGAGGTACAGTTATTGTCGAACGGCCGATACCACGTGATGATCACGAACGCGGGGGGTGGGTACAGCCGTTGGAAGGACCTCGCCGTCACACGCTGGCGTGAAGACAGTACCTGCGATAATTGGGGGACGTTCTGTTATATCCGCGACGTGAGGAGCGGAAAGTTCTGGTCCACGGCCTATCAGCCTACGCTACAGCCGCCGGAGAACTATGCAGTCATCTTTTCTGAGGGACGGGCTGAGTTTCGTCGGCGTGACCAGGATATCGAAGCGTATACCGTGATCGTGGTATCGCCGGAAGACGACATCGAACTGCGTCGAATCCGCATCACCAACGACTCGCGGGCCAGTCGGACGATCGAGATCACGAGTTATGCGGAAGTTGTGCTCGCACCCTCTGCCTCGGACGCGCTGCATCCGGCGTTCAGCAATCTCTTTGTGCAGACCGAGATTATTCGCGAGCGGCAAGCGATTCTCTGTACCCGCCGACCCCGCTCTTTCGATGAGCCCTCGCCATGGATGTGCCATCTCATGGCCGTGCACGGAACAGACATCGGAACGATGTCCTACGAGACGGACCGCCTACAGTTTATCGGCCGTGGCCGCACTGCCGCCGATCCTCAAGCCATGAGCGGCTCCGGCGCGCGACAAGGGATGCACGATGCGCCAGCCCTTTCCGGCAGCGAGGGTTCTGTGCTCGATCCGATTGTCGCCATCCGGTGTCGGATCACGCTCGAGCCGGAAGAATCGGCCACCATTGATATGGTGACCGGCATCGGCGACACCCGCGAGGTCTGCCTGGGGCTGATCGAGAAATACCACGATCGGCGTCTCGCCGATCGTGTCTTCGATCTGGCGTGGACTCATAGCCAGGTGGTCATGCGGCAGTTGAATGCCACGGAGGCCGACGCGCAACTCTATGGCCGACTGGCCAGCTCTGTCCTCTACGCCAATTCCTCCCTGCGGGCCGATCCGAGCGAGCTGATCAAAAACCGCCGCGGGCAATCCGGGCTCTGGGGCTATGCGATTTCAGGCGATTTGCCGATCGTGCTGCTGCAGATCGGCAATCCGGCCAATATCGATTTGGTACGCCAGCTCGTACAGGCCCATGCCTATTGGCGCTCCAAGGGGTTGGCCGTGGACCTGGTGATCTGGAATGAAGATCACGCGGGGTATCGGCAACTACTCCAGGAACAGATCATGGGACTGATTGCTGCGGGCCTCGAAGCACACGTGATGGATCGACCGGGAGGTATTTTCGTACGTTCCATCGACCAGATTTCAAATGAAGACCGCATTCTGCTCCAATCGGTTGCCCGTGCCATCATCACCGACGGTCGAGGATCGCTGGCGAACCAGATCACCCGTCGCGGCCACATGGACGTCACGGTGCCACGCTTGACGCCAACCCGAGCCCGCCGCGCCGAACCCTTGCCATCCGCTGCCTTGCCGCGCACAGATCTCACCTTCTTCAATGGGCTGGGAGGATTCACGCCTGATGGCCGCGAGTATGTCATCACGACCACACAGGGGCATGTGACGCCGGCGCCGTGGGTGAACGTACTTGCGAATCCGTACTTTGGCACCGTCATCTCGGAAAGCGGCCAGGCCTATACGTGGCATGAGAACGCCCACGAATTCCGTCTCACTCCGTGGCACAACGACCCGGTGAGCGATGCGAGCGGAGAAGCCTTGTACCTTCGTGACGAAGAAAGGGGCCACTTCTGGTCGCCCACGCCGCTGCCCAGCTGCGGCACGACACCGTACGTCAGCCGGCACGGCTTCGGCTATAGCGTCTTCGAGCATACAGAGCGCGGTATCCGCTCAGAGTTGTGGGTGTATGTCGCCTTGGATGCACCGATCAAGTTCATGGTACTGAAGATAAGGAACGAGTCGGGCCGATCGCGCAGGCTGTCCGCGACGGGTTACGTAGAATGGGTGCTGGGAGATCTGCGGCCAAAATCGGCCATGCATATCGTGACTGAACTGGACTCGAAGAGCGGCGCCCTCTTCGCGCGCAATCCCTATCACACGGAGTTCGCCGGTCGGACTGCCTTCTTCGATGTGGATGAGACGACGCGGAGCATCAGTGGCGACCGGACGGAGTTTATTGGGCGCAATGGTACGCTTCGGAGTCCGGCTGCGATGACTCGGCTACGGTTGTCGGGAAAAGTGGGGGCCGGTCTCGATCCCTGCGGCGCAATTCACGTTCCATTTGAGTTAGCCGACGGGCAAGAGCGGGAGATTATCTTCAGGCTCGGTGTCGGGCGAAACGTCGATGAGGCCAGACAGTCGATACATCGCTTCCGAGGATCTGCTGTCGCACGCGGCGCGCTCGAAGCGGTCTGGCAGTACTGGAAGCACACACTTGGCGCCGTGCATGTGAAGACGCCGGACCAGTCACTGAACATGCTGACCAACGGCTGGCTTGTGTACCAAACGCTCGCGTGCCGTCTGTGGGCGCGAAGTGGGTATTATCAATCGGGGGGCGCCTTCGGGTTCCGCGATCAACTGCAAGATTCGATGGCGCTCATCCACACCGAGCCGCACCTTGTGCGCAAGCACCTCCTGCTTTGCGCAAGCCGACAGTTTCAGGAAGGTGATGTCCAACACTGGTGGCATCCCCCCTCAGGCCGAGGCGTGCGTACGCGCTGTTCGGATGATTACCTGTGGCTGCCCTTGGCGGTAGGCCGATATGTGCTGAGCACAGGGGACAGCGGGGTTTTGGATGAACCCATCCATTTCGTCGAGGGCCGTCCGGTCAACCAGGAAGAGGACTCGTATTATGATCTGCCGGGTCGATCTGAACAAGCGGCCAGTTTGTACGAGCACTGTGTGCGAGCCATCCTGAAAGGCCTCACAGGTGGCGAGCACGGCCTCCCACTCATCGGCTCCGGTGACTGGAACGATGGTATGAACATGGTCGGCGAACAAGGCAGAGGGGAGAGCGTCTGGTTGGGATTTTTCCTACATGACGTGCTGATGCAGTTCACGAAGGTTGCACGCATGCGAGGCGACCTGTCCTTCGCTGAACGTTGTCAAAGAGAGGCGGCTGAATTGCGCCAGAATATCGAGCAGCATGGCTGGGATGGAGAGTGGTATCGCCGTGCCTACTTTGACGATGGCTCGCCACTTGGGTCGGCGAGTAATCCCGAATGCCAGATCGATTCGATTGCGCAAAGCTGGTCGGTTCTCTCCGGTGCAGGGGATCCCACGCGCTCGCGCACAGCCATGGACTCGCTGGATCGGCGCCTCGTTCGCCGGGACCATGCGCTGATTCAACTGTTGGATCCACCGTTCGACAAATCACATTTGAATCCTGGCTATATCAAAGGGTACGTCCCGGGAGTGCGAGAAAATGGGGGTCAGTATACGCATGCGGCGATCTGGGCGGCGATGGCATTCGCCGCGTTGGGAGACAGCCGACGCGCATGGGAACTGTTGTCCATGATCAACCCGGTCAACCATGCGAAATCTCCGGAAGGGATCGCGACCTACAAAGTAGAACCGTACGCGGTCGCAGCCGATGTCTACGCGCTTTCGCCGCACACAGGCCGCGGGGGATGGACGTGGTATACGGGCTCGGCAGGATGGATGTACCGGCTTATCGTAGAATCGCTCCTCGGGTTAAGGCTGGAAGTAGACAAACTCCACGTGACTCCGTGCCTCCCTGCGGATTGGAAGGGGTTCACGTTGCACTACCGATACCGGGAAACCGTCTACCATATTACCGTCTTGCAACTGACGACCGGGAACGGCGAGGCAAGCGTGACGGTCGACGGCGTCGACCAACACGATAAGGCTATTCCTCTTGTGGACGACCATGAGGAGCACTCGGTTGAAGTGAGGATACAGGCTGCAGGCAGTTAATACAGAAGGACAGGCCGCAATTCTTCTATTGCGCAGGATGTAGTTTCTGCCATGGCATTGCTCGAAGAACCGGCAGGTCGCCCCCAACTGAAGTGGCGACCTGCCCTCGTCCACTGGTCAATTACTACTGCCGCATCTGCCCGTGGCGAGCGAGTCACGATCGATTTCATTCTCCTTCGCCGAATACCCCGCAGCTTCCAGCCTTCGTAGCTGAAGCGGCTACTTCGGCGGAGTAGGCTGCTGCGGGGAGTCTTCATTTCCCTGACCTGCATTCACTCATTGGACCGAGCGAATAGACAGCGCGTGATTTTTTTTGTTCACCTTCACCTCAATACGATCGCCCTTCTTGATTGCTCCCATCATCTGAGTCGTTTTATCTGTATGTACACGAACTTCCTTGCCGTCCTTTATCTTGACAAAATAGTTCGCGTCTTCGACGCGAGTGAGTTCGCCCTTAATCGTCTTGGCGCCGTCTGCACGGGGACTTCCTTTGTCGTTGTCCACGTTCTTTTGCGTATCATCATCTGATTGAAAACCTTGCTGATCAGTGACAGAGTCGGTTTTCATAACGTCTGAGGGCCCAGGAGCATGTTCTGCTTGCACGGCATTGGACAGACCCAGGCACAGTACGAAACTACACGACAGGACACCGACGACTTTGGAAATAGATATCATGGGAGCCTCCTCGGTTAGAATGGATAACACTTATTCATGCAACAATACGCGCTCTGATACTCGCCCGGCTGAGCCATTCTGATCAGTTCGCGGAACCATCCCCACGCTCTCACTAAGACTGACAACCTACTGCCACCGCATCACGCGCTCCTATAATTCGAGACGCGTCAGTGTGAGACAGGCGCGTCTGTAAAAAACGAAACTGCGTGACCCTTGGCATCCACTTTCGCAAGAACATGTTCTCCCACTTTAGGCGTTAAGCTGGATCGCTTTTCAGTACTGGAATCAACATGCATGCGCACCTCCGCCCCAGATGCTTCTCTGACGACATAGTTCTCACCATCGATCTTCACTATTTCGCCCTTGACATCCTTGCCGGGTATAAACCGTTCTTTATCAGCCACGGTCAATATCTTTCCCCCAGATTGACCGGTGTTGAGCTCGTCTGCAGACGACGCGACAGTCGTCAAACCCAGGCACAGTAAGAAACTACACGACAGGACACCGACGACTTTTGGAATAGATACCATGGGAGCCTCCTCGGTTAGGGTGAGATAGACAAGACACATAGGCGCAACGGTACGCTCTTCGGAGTCTTGCACACTGTGCAGTATTGATCACAATGACGAAATTTCTTCAGTCGTCCGGCGACGAGTCCCTAGCCCGGATGATTCATGGGCACTCTGTTGCAATCGCCGAGACGCCACGTGAGACGTCCGACTCTCGAAATTCTCGCGTATAAAACGGCTTTCACGCAGCCTGCTACGTCCAGTAACGATTCTTCCATACTGAGCAATTTTGACCAGACTCACTCCCTTCCGAGGCATACCATTAGCGAAAATATTCTTCGTCTGATTCAACACATTTTTTACATATCTCAGCGGAAATGGTGCATCAAATCCCACGGACGATATCCAGACCGGACTCACCGGCATGCCCGGAAAGGGCGCCCGTACGATTCGACGGCATATGATCGATCGAGATCAGCCCCCCGTGCGGGCGCCGTCAGTCTCATAGAGAGGAAACAGTCATGGTCACACTGAACATCAACGGTAAGGACTGTGAGGCCGATGTGCCGGGCGATATGCCATTGCTCTGGGTCCTTCGGGATGTTCTTGGTATGACCGGCACGAAGTTCGGCTGCGGGATTGCCCAGTGTGGCGTCTGCACCGTGCATGTCGATGGTCAGCCGATACGATCCTGCATCATGCCTGTGGAGGCGCTCAAGGGGAAGAAGATCGTGACGATCGAGGCGGTCGGCCAGACGCCGACCGGCGCACAGGTGCAGAAAGCCTGGCTAGACCTGGAAGTGGTGCAGTGCGGGTATTGCCAGTCCGGCCAGATCATGTGCGCGGCGGCGCTGCTGGTTGCAACGCCACAACCGAACGATGCCGACATCAATGCCGCCATGGCCGGCACGATCTGCCGCTGCGGCACCTATACGCGAATTCGCGCCGCGATCAAGCGGGCGGCACAGTCCTCGTAAATACCGCGCGCTGCAAAGGGACTTACGATGGATCTCGACCAACAAGTGAATGGGGCAAAGATCGATACAGAGTCCGTGCCTGAGAGCAGTCTTTCCCGCAGGACCTTCCTGAAGGTGAGCGCGGCAGCCGGCGGGGGCCTGCTGTTGAGCTTCATCCTCCCTCAGACGATCTGGAGCAGGGACACGGCCGGCGCTAGGGCTGCAGGTGTGTTCGCTCCCAACGCGTTCATCCGCATCGGTCGTGACGGTCGCGTCACACTCATCATGCCCTATGTAGAAATGGGACAGGGTACCTACACCTCGATCCCGATGCTCATCGCTGAAGAGCTGGAGGTGGACCTCGCACAGGTTACCCTCGAAGCGGCGCCCCCCGACGAACGGCACTATGCGAATTCGATCTTTCAGATTCAGGCGACCGGTGGTTCGACATCCGTGCGAGCCGCTTGGGAGCCTCTCCGCCGGGCCGGCGCCACCGCACGCACCATGTTGGTGTCCGCTGCAGCGCAGACCTGGAAGGTGGATCCGACGGGCTGCCGCGCACAAAATGGCGAGGTGATCCATGCAACGAGCGGCCGCAAGCTCACCTATGGGGTCTTAGTCGATACGGTGGCGACATTGCCGATGCCGGATCACGTTGCGCTCAAAGCCCCCGAGAACTTTACGCTGATCGGCACCCCTGCCAAGCGTCTCGATACCCCGGACAAGGTCAATGGCAAGGCGCAATTCAGCATCGACGTCAGGATTCCAGGCATGAAGATCGCCACGGTCGCTGCCTGCCCGGTCTTCGGCGGCAAGCTCGTCGGCGTAGACGATAGCAAAGCCAAGCAGATCAAGGGGGTTCACCAAGTGGTGCTGCTCGACAATGCCGTGGCAGTGATTGCCGATCATATGTGGGCAGCCAAGCAGGGTTTGGCCGCGCTCGACATTCAGTGGGACGAGGGCCCCCACGCCACGCTCAGCAGCGCGGATATTATCCGGCAACTTGAAGCGGCCTTGTTGAAGCCTGGCGTGATCGCGCGCAAGGACGGCGATGTGGCCAAAGCCATGGCCGGAGCTGCAACGAAGGTCGAGGCCCTGTATCAGATGCCGTTTCTCGCCCATGCCACAATGGAACCGGTGAGCTGTACCCTGCACGTTCGCAAGAACGGCTGCGATGTGTGGGTCGGGTCACAGGTCCTCGCTCGGGCACAGGCCACCGTCGCTGACGTGACCGGCCTACCACTGGAAAAGGTCCTGGTGCACAACCAATTATTGGGCGGCGGATTTGGCAGGCGGCTGGAAGTGGACTTCATTACTCAGGCAGCGCAGATCGCGAAGCAAGTCGATGGCCCAGTGAAAGTGGTATGGACGCGGGAAGAAGATATCCAACACGATATCTATCGGCCCTATTACTGCGACCGAATGGTTGCCGGCCTTGACGAAGACGGGATGCCGGTCGCCTGGAGCCATCGCAGCGCCGGCTCCTCGATCTACGCGCGATGGCACCCGCCGGCATTCAAGGATGGACTCGATCCGGACGTGTTGGAAGGTGCAGCAGAACCGCCGCCGCCGTATGCCCTCCCCAACATGCTGGTGGAATACGTGCGCCAGGAGCCGCCAGGCATTCCGACTGGATTCTGGCGTGGTGTCGGGCCCACGCATAACGTCTTTGTGGTCGAGAGTTTTATCGATGAGCTGGCGGCGGCGGCGAAGCAGGACCCCGTCGCATATCGGCTCGCCTTGCTCGGAAAATCTCCACGTGCCAAGGCCGTGCTCGAACTCGTCGCGGAGAAGGCGGGCTGGGGGCATCCGCTTCCAGAAGGCCGAGGCCGCGGCGTGTCGGTTCAGTTTGTATTCGGCAGCTACGTCGCGCAGGTCGTTGAAGTCCAGGTTGCCAAGAATGGCGAGGTGCGTGTCACACGCGTGATCTGCGCTGTGGACTGCGGTGTGGTGGTCAACCCGGATACGGTGGAGGCACAGATGGAGGGTGGCATCATGTTCGGCCTCGCGGCCGCGCTGTTCAGCGAAATCACCGTCAAAAACGGCCGTGTCGAACAAAGCAATTTCAACGACTACCGTATGCTGCGCATCAACGAGGCGCCGGAAGTCGAGGTGTATCTGGTGAAGAGCGGCGAAGCGCCCGGTGGCATCGGCGAACCAGGCACATCGGCGCTGGCGCCGGCGCTGACCAACGCGATCTTTGCGGCAACCGGCACACGGATCAGGACATTGCCGGTGAAGCGAGTCGAGTGGCGTTCCGCAAAGCTCTAGGAGAACCGCCCCGTGAAGCGATCCGGTTATACAAACCTATTCGTACTGATCATGGCGATGATCATTGTAGCCGTGAGCGGGTGTATCTTGCGCCCGCATGGGCCCATGGACTTTGCCGGGGGGGCACGGGTTGCTCTGGCGGATTATCAGGGAAGCGATCCCACCGGGGCGCCGCCTGAAGTCGCAGGCGCCGGACTGGTCGATCGCGGTGCATATCTCGCACGCGCCGCCGACTGCATCGGCTGCCATACTCACTCACGCGGCAAGCCGTTTGCGGGAGGGAAGGCCTTCACACTGCCGGTCGGCACACTCTATTCGACGAACATCACGCCTGACAAGGAAACCGGGATCGGCGAGTGGACCGACAACGAGTTTGTGACGGCCATGCACGAGGGCATTGGTAGAAACGGCACGCATCTCTATCCCGCTTTTCCCTACAGCGCCTACACCCTGTTGACGCGCAACGACGTCCTGGCAATCAAGGCCTATCTGTTCAGTCTCAAGCCGGTCCACGCTATGCCACCGGAAAACGATATGTCGTTTCCGTTCAATCAGCGTTATCTGATGGCAGTCTGGAACATGCTGTATAACCCCGCCCAGCGCTTTCAGCCGAACATCGATCGAGCACCGATATGGAATCGGGGCGCCTATCTGATCGAAGCGCTGGGGCATTGCGGCGAATGCCATACACCGCGAACCCTGCTCCAGGGGCTTGATGCCGGTAAAAAGTTTGGAGGCGCGATGATCGAGGGCTGGAATGCCTATAACATGACATCCGACCGGCAGTCCGGTATCGGCGCGTGGACCGACGAAGAACTGGCGGAATATCTCTCAATCGGGCACACCGAGGGGCGTAGCACGGCGGCAGGGCCGATGGGCCTTGTCCTGAACAACAGCCTACGCTTCCTGACCCAGGACGATATCCTGGCGATGGTTGCGTATCTGAAAACTATTCCGCCATTGCACAATCAGGCCGATCTTGCCGTCGCGCAAAAGCGGGTATCCCCAACACCGCTGGAGGCGCACAGGCGGAGCCCTGACGGGGCGGGAGGCATTGATGATGATCTCGGCCTGCGTGTATTCGAAGGCGCCTGCGCAAGCTGCCATCATTGGGACGGCAGCGGGGTCCACTCGCCCTATGCCGATCTCACCGGCAATCGGACGGTCAACGATCCGTCAGGGGTCAATCTGATGCAGGTCATCCTGCAGGGGGCCAGCCTCCAGACTCGACAAGGCGACATGTTCATGCCGGCGTTCGGGGCTGGATATTCCGATGCGGAAATTGCCGCCGTGGTGAACTATGTGACCGATCGGTTTGGCGCACGCGCGTCGGCGATGACGCCCGATCAAGTCGCTAAAGGGCGCAAGAAAAAATGACCGAGAAAACCCCTTGCGCAGCAGGAAGACCTTCGCCTTCGCCTCTGGCTGCGGGGCACAATACCTATCCTGTGACAGGGAACGTCAAAGAGCTGCAATCCATCATCGACGCCTCCAGAGTAATGGAACAACGAGGTACCCAGGCCGCACTCGCTACCGTCGTCAATGTCACTGGATCTGCGTATCGGCGACCTGGCGCGCGGATGCTGATCGCAGCCGACGGTCAGACAGTCGGGTCAGTGAGCGGCGGCTGTCTTGAGCGCGACGTACTCAACCAAGCCAGGCGCGTGCTTCAACGGAACAAACCCAGGGTGGTCACCTACGATTCGATGTCTGATGACGACGTCGTCTGGGAGTTTCACCTCGGCTGTAATGGGATCGTGGACATACTCATCGAGCCCCTCCCTCACAATGAGCCACGAGGCCTCCTGCCCTTTCTCGCCGACTGTCTCGATCGTAGGCACATAGGGATTGTCGCAACCGTGTTCGGTGTGGAAGGCCCTATGAAGGCCGCGATCGGCAATCGATTGATGCTGAGTGGGCGGCAGCCTGCGATACATGACATCGGGGATGAGGCTCTGGCGGATGCGATCCTGGGTGACGCTCGGCGTGCGTGCGCAAGCGGGACGACGCAGGTACAGCTGTATGAGATGTCCGCCGGCCGAGCAGAAGTGTTCATCGAGGTCATCCAGCCGCCGGTCCCACTCGTCATTTTTGGCGCGGGACACGATGCGGTCCCGCTTGTCCGGTTTGCGAAGGAACTCGGGTGGCATGTCACCGTGGTCGATCCGCGTCCAGGCTACGCGACACGTCAGAAGTTTCCCTTAGCTGACACACTGGTTCTGTGCCGGCCCGAGGAGGTGCATGAGCACATCGAGATAGAAAGAGGCACTGTGGCTGTCGTGATGACCCATCACTATCTCCATGACGCCGATCTGCTGAGAATGCTCTTGCCATCGCCGTTGCGATACCTCGGCCTGCTTGGGTCCAAGAGGAGGACCGAGCGGTTGCTGCACGAAGCTCGGGAGGCAGGCGTCTTACTGAGCACAAGCAACCTCAACCTCGTGTATGGTCCCATCGGTCTCGATATTGGAGCCGATACTCCTGAAGAGATTGCGCTCGCAGTCGTTGCTGAGATTCAAGCAGTCCTTACGGGCCGGTTAGGCGGGATGCTGAGGATTCGAGAAGGCCCACTTCACGAACAGAATCCCGCGGTAGATGTCGTCGCCCTATCAGAAAGAATACAAGGAGCGATGTCTTGTGGCCAAACATACTGACGACGCCTGCCACGCACAGGGAGACGAACGGAGTGGATCGTCAACGGCTATCATCGTCCTTGCTGCCGGCGCATCGACACGCATGGGAAGGCCCAAGCTACTTCTGACGTATGGCCGCCGTACATTATTACGGTATGCGGCAGAGATGGCCGTCGCTTCCATATGCCGACCTATTCTCGTTGTGCTCGGAGCATACAGGAACCAGCTTCAACGCGAGATCGACGATCTCCCCGTACGATCTGTGATAAACGAACGATGGGCCGATGGGATCGGGTCTTCGATCCAAGTCGGGGTCGAAGCCCTCAACACTGATGACCGAGCGGATAGCATCAAGGCTGTGGTCCTGATGCTGTGCGACCAGCCCTATGTGACAGCAGACGTCATTCACGATCTTGTCACGGCCTATCAGCTGAACGACAAAGGGATTATCGCCTCGGAATACGATGGCGCCCTGGGTGCGCCTGCCTTATTTGGGCGCGAGTACTTCGCTGAACTGGCCACAATCCGCGGCGCTGCTGGGGCGAAACATCTCATCGCTGCCCACGTGTCCGACGTCGTGCCTGTGCCCTTCCCCAGGGGGATGACGGATATCGATACACCGGAGGACTACCGGCGACTACAAAGTGCGATGCTGCCTCAGTCCCTCTAGCCCGCATGATTCATGACGGTTTGTTGCCCTTCGACAAAGCTCAGGGCGTATCTCGTGAAGCGTGAAGCGCTGGAAGCAGGTGCGAAACATGAAGCGCCCGGCTCCGGAACGAAATACGCTTCACGAACGACGTTTCACGCATCGAAGACGCTTCACGCCCAAGAGCAGCGTATCCACGCTTGTAGCAGAAGCGCTCATGAATAATGCGGGCTAGTACCATCTGTCCATAAATTTAGGAGGGCGACGCCATGACAGCGAGATCCAAGGCCAAAGCAGAGACAGTGACCATGATGCTGAATGACGCCCTGGCATCTCCACGAGGAGGACTTGGCTCGGTTTGGTCGCCGTGCTCATGTTGAAAATAAACACGCGAGTCCTCCCGCTTCGGAGGGTGATAACCAAGGAAGGAGTAAACCACATGCGTTATTCCATCGCGCTCTTGTGCCGACGCTTCGTTGGTGTATTTAAACGAAGCGTCCTTGTGGCTGGGCTTGGCTTCTGTATGGTGGTCAGCGTGTCGGCTGAGGATATTGCCGTTTCCGAGCAAACCTTTGGTTGCATCCTCGATTGGTCAAAGGTCAGAAACACGCGCTTCAAGCACGCTGATCCGGAGAAGTTGAAAGAGGCGATGCGTATCTTCCGAGACAGCATACCGGACAAGGAGTATCCGGTTGGCACCATCTTGCAACTTGTTCCTTTCGAAGCAATGGTGAAGCATCCGCGTGAGAAGTTTCCCAAAACGAACGGCTGGGAGTTTTTCTTTTTAGATGTCTCCAAGGCAGGCACTCAGATCAAAGATCGGGGAGACAATGTCGTCAATCTCTCGCAGGGGGTGACGTGCCTCAGTTGTCATCAGCCTGCGGCAAGGTTTGACTTCGTGTGTGAAAAGGGCCACGGCTGTGCTCCCATCCCATTCGATGATCAGAAGATCGGCGAGCTTCAGAGGGCAGACCCTCGTTGTGCCAAGAAGTAGAGGATGGGCATGAACCAAAACCAGCGCAGGGCTATGGGCTTATGGAGGCAGAGACATGCGTCTCCGAGTGGACAACATGACCGGATTTGATCGGAACATCACGGGAGGAGACAGCCCTTCATTCTGCTCCAGTCTGTGAACTGCCTTTCCCGAATATGTGACAAGACCTTGGGTGCGAGTCGGCATTGGCCTGATCCGCCGCTGGAGCGTAATGTCGCATAGGTTCTTGTCGTCGCAATAGAGCCGGTAGATACGACCCCACTTGCTCGGATCTCTCACTCATTCTCCCGACTTGAGCAATATTGACCAGATTGCCTCCGGTCTTCTCGCCATACTCGTCAACAACGGTGAGGTCGGAGAGGGCAGGGCTATCTCGCAGAGACAGAGGAAACCGTGAATGCGGATCGACTCCAAGGGCGATGGATGCAGCTCAAAGGAAAACTGAAAGGGCACAGCAAGAGGTGAAGTGTAGGAAGGTTCGACAAGATGATCGGCTAACGTCGGCAATCAAAGAAAACAGGGGTGACCGAGTCCATCCACAATTCAGTTAGTTAAGGAGACGACCATGAAGACACACTACTTGGCCACGCTCTGCGCCGCTCTGGCTGTTGGAGCAGCACTCATCGCAGTGCCGGCCACTGCCCTAGACATATCCAAAGAAAAGGCGCTGGTCAGCGACTCATGGCTCACGGCAAAAACCAAGATCGCCCTCGCTGCCGACTCTCGGGTCAAAGGGGGACAGATCGAGGTCGAGACCACAGAGGGCCTGGTGGTGCTCCGCGGGAAGGTCGATTCTGATGCGGCAAAACGTGCGGCTGAGGGAATCACCGCAGGGCTCGACGGCGTCAAGACAGTGAAAAACGAATTGCAAATAGTCGCCCCGTCTATACGTGACGCGATCGAGGAGAAGGATGAGGCCATTACGGTACGAGTCAAGGAGCGCATCGTAAAGGATTTAGATCTCATGAAGAACTCGAGTCTCAAGGACGCCGATATTAATGTTCAGACCAATGCAGGGGTTGTCACGCTGACTGGCGAGGTTCCGGACATCACGACCAGTGCCCAAGCATCCTGGACAACCTGGCAAGTGCCCGGCGTGAAATCTGTGAAGAACGACCTCACGCTGAAGGAGAAATCCTAAACCATGGGAAAAAACACGACCATACCTCTGAATCAACCCTCCACCTCATGGCATCCAGTAACCCCTGCGCTTTGCCTGGCCCTTGTGCTGGCAGGCCGCCCGAAGCACAGCCCGCAGGCGCCGCCCAAGTCATCGGGCGCGATGGCACATGGATCATGGCGGCCACGCTGACGTGGCGGATGCAGGCCGAAGGGGCGGAAACCGGAGGCTTCTTCACCATGGCATTCTGCGACCGACGATCGGATCCAAGTGGTGTAGGCATGGCCAACAGGCTCTGACAAGGGAGACATCACGATCAAGACCCTCGAAACGAAGATACCCTACACGGTTAGTGTGCATGGACTGAGAGGGGGTCTCCGATCCGGACCGTCGACAAGCATAGGGCTCTGGATGAAGGGTATGTCAACGACACCAATGAGTTGAATGAATATATTTCCGATCTCGTAAAGGATAGCAAGGTGGATCATGAGGAAATGCTGGCCTATTCCCAACTGACCGGGCGGATGGGATTTGGACTAAAGACTCTGAACATCTGAGCAATTGTGACCGGACGGCACACGATGAAATTGTTAACTTGAGCATAGACTCGCATGGCGCGGCTGTAAACGACCGAGGAGGGAAATCATGAAGACGCACTATCTCATAACACTCGGTGCCGCTCTGGCTGTCGGAGCCACTCTCGTCACGGCACCGATGACCGTTTCGGGCAAGGCCACAGAGAAGACACCTGACGCGCAAGAATTACCACAGAAGGGGACGAGTTATGCCCCCGTCGATCTCAAGGAGGACTTTGCGGTCGTCATGGCTCGCATGAAAGCCGCAAAGCCTGAAATCATGAAGCGACAGATGGAGCTGCTCAAGCAGCGATACGACCTCGCAAACCGCCCGGCCAAAGATGTCACGATGTCTCGCGGGAAGCCTCTTCAGGAAGGGATACGAGTTGCACTTCCGAAGGGATTGACCTGGGAAAAGCTTCAGACCATGAGTCCCGAAGAGATCCGGGAGAAGGATTCGTTTCCGGCGGGATTCTTTCCGCTTCCGCATCCCAACCATCCTGAAGGAGGGATGGTCTTCCCCAAGTTCCAGATCGAGGAGATTCAGAAGCAGGAGGGCCGTGATCTCACTCGTTTCGACCTGGAGTTTGACCTGCCGGACCATTTTTTACCAGAGTTCCCGCCGCCCATTTATCTGACGACACGGCCCGATCTCGGTGATGTGTCACAGGGAAAATTGGTGACCATCGACAACTATTATGAATTCTTCAACGGGATTCTCAATCCGAAACAACTCGAAGGCTTGCGGCTGCTCGTCACAACGTTCCCGCAGCAGCAGTTCAATCAGACGGAAGACCGTCGTACCGTCCGTCCAAGCCGTGGCGTGACCTGCTTCGAGTGTCATGCGAATGGGCACACCAACGCCAGTACACATCTGGCAGGAGACGTCCGCCCACAGGAGTTTCGTCATCGAATCGATACCCCAACATTGCGCGGCTTGTATATCCAGAGGCTGTTCGGCTCGCAGAGGGCGCTGAAGAGCCTGGAGGACTTCACGGAGTTTGAGCAGCGCGGCGCCTACTTCGATGGCGATCATGTGATTGCGGCAAAAAAGGGGGCGAATATTCTCGAACGAGGTAGCCAGGTGCACTTCATGGCTGAATTCCAGGAACTCTTGGACTTCCCGCCTGCACCCAAACTGGGCATTGACGGCAAGTTGAATTCCCCCAAAGCCACCGCATCTGAGAAGCGAGGTCAGGAGCTGTTCTTCGGCAAAGCGACATGTGCCGGTTGCCACCAGGCGCCCTACTACACGGATAATTCTATGCACAACCTACAAGTAGCGCGCTTTTACAAGCCGCGGATGATCAATGGACGCATGGCAAGCGCTGATGGCCCCATCAAGACGTTCCCCTTGCGAGGCATCAAGGATTCGTCTCCGTACTTGCACGATGGCAGGCTGCTGACGTTAGAGGATACCGTGGAGTTCTTCAACCTTGTGTTAGGAACCCAGTTGACGATCGAAGAGAAACAGGACCTGGTGGCATTTCTTCGCGTGCTTTAACTGTCACAAGGAAGACGGCGTGGAAGCATTGTGGCCGCGGAGGAACACGTAGGCAGTGATGGCGGTGACCGTTTGAACAATCAAAGGAACACAGGAGGTACCACATGAAATTGGGCAATGACTACGACGTCAAGTCGTTCGACTTGCACGGACTGGTCGGGATTTCTGATCGAACGCTCGAGATGCATCTCAAGCTGTACGAGGGATATGTGAAGGCGACGAACCAGCTCACGGCTCAGATTGGAGAGATGCTCAAAGATGGACGGATTGATCAGGAGGAAATGCCTGCCTATTCCGAGCTGACCAGACGGCTGGGATTCGAATACAACGGGATGGTCTTGCACGAATATTACTTTGAGAATTTGATCAAAGGCGGAGCCGGCAATCCCGGTCAACGCTCTGCATTTGTGAAGGCAGCAGAAGACAGTTTCGGCTCCTATGACATGTGGAAATTGGACTTTTCCAGCGTGGGGAAGATGCGAGGAGTGGGCTGGGCCATTTGTTATGCGGATCCACATAGTGGCCGACTCTCGAATCACTGGATTAGTCTGCATGAAAATGGAAATGTCGCCGGCTTTATTCCCGCTCTCGTGATGGATGTGTGGGAACATGCCTATCTCCTCGATTATAAGCCTTCGGAGAGGGCGTCCTACATTGAGGCATTCTTCTCCAATATCGATTGGACGTCAGTGGAGAAGCGGCTGCAGTTCTCCGAGCCGGCATTGGCGAAAACAGCACGAGGATGATTGGAAATCCTTGGGCGACTCATGATCTGCAACATAAAACCGGGGGGATTCCCCGACAGGAGGAAATCGTGAAAGAAACCACCACGACAACGGTGCAACCTGGAGCAACGGCGCCTCACACTTCTCGGAAGGAAGGAATCATCAAAGAAGCCATCGGTCTGACCGATGTGAAAACGCTTCGGGCTCGGGCACGGAAAGGGATTGAAGACGGGGCCATGACAGCAGGATACAAGGCCAAAGCGGAGACCGTGATCACGTTACTGAATGAAGCCCTCGCCACAGAAATTGTCTGCGTCCTCCGCTATAAGCGCCATTACTTTATGGCCACCGGGATCAATTCCCTCAGCGTGAAGGGCGAGTTTCTCCAGCATGCCGCTGAGGAACAAGTCCATGCCGATCTATTGGCTGAACGCATTGTCCAACTCGGAGGGGAACCGAATCTGTCCCCGGAAGGGCTTTTGAGTCGCAGCCACTCGGAATATGTGGAAGGAGCGTCATTGGTGGAGATGATCACCGAAGACCTGATAGCCGAGCGGATCGCGATCGACAGCTATCGTGAAATGATCACCTATGTCGGCACTGATGATCCCACAACTCGTAAAATATTAGAGGGGATTCTTGCGCAGGAAGAAGAGCATGCCGAGGATCTGTCCAGCCTCCTAAAGGAACTGGGTCCACAATCGCATAATTCCTGATCCGCGTCGTGGGACCGGCAGGGTAAGGGAGGGGTATCATGGGAAAAGCGTTCATTCTCTGGCTGCTGGGAGTGCCGTTCACGTTGCTCATCGTCCTCTGGTTCTTCGGTGTCTTTTGATAAGCCGCACGTGGAGGGCCGTTGCTCTCGCATGAGTCTGATAGCGGAGGATACGTCTATATGATTGTCGAGATCGCCGTCTGTGTCGCGGCAGTAGCCTGGGCGGTGCTGGTCGGCTGGCTGGTACCACTGTTGATACAACTCAGGAAACCGGTGGCGCAATCAGAATATCTCTTGGTCCGCATGAACGCCGAGCTGCCGTTGTTGCTCAAGGAAATGCGGGCGGCGACGGAGAATCTGAACATGCTCGTCGAGCAGGCGCGGGGTGGGGTCGAGCATGCGACAGTACTGCTGCATGCGGCAGGGACACTGGGCGACACTGTGCAACGGGTCCAAGAAACGATGCAGGGTACGGGCCGATCGTTTCTGGTCAAACTGGCCGGCATGGTGGCGGGGTTCAGGGCTACGACAGGCGACGTCAAGACACACATTCACCGAGAAGGAGGGGCGAATAATGGCTGATAACAGAGGGTGTTCATTGGGAGCGGTGGGATTGGCATTTGTGACCGGAGGATTGGCGGGGGCGGCAATGGCGCTTTTGCTGGCGCCGAAGTCTGGTCGTAAGTCACGGGAGCAGGTGCGCGAGTATGTTCGGCGAGCCGAAGAGGATGTCCATGAGTTGGGCGAGAAGGCCACCCAGGCGATGGATCAGGCGGTGGAGAAGGGACGCGAGTTCGTCCAGGAGAAAAAGGCAGTCGTGGCCGAGGCGGTGGAGGCCGGACGTGCTGCTATGTCACGGGAGCATGAACGGCTGTCTGGCCACAAGAAGGCATGACGACGGAGTGCAGAGCTACCGATGAATACGCTGTGCATGGGCCTCGTCTACCCTGTCAGGCCAGGACGGCTCCATCAAGGTGGAGGCTACGCTGGGTGATCAGCATCGCATTGATGCTGAAGAGGTCGTGAAGCGGGCTCACCACACCACACTTGTATGAGGAACAAGAACACGATGAACGCGAAATCCAAGGCCTATCTCGTGGGTGGCGGGATCGGATCCCTGGCAGCCGCCGCCTTCATGATCCGCGACGGCAACCTGCCTGGCGAACATATTTCGATCCTCGAAGCAACGCCCATCATGGGTGGAAGTCTGGATGGTGCCGGAGACCCCGCGAACGGGTATTCATTGCGCGGCGGACGCATGTTGACGACCGACAACTACGAATGCACCTGGGATCTATACAAATCGATTCCCTCGTTGAGCAATACAGGCAAGACGGTGTTCGACGAAACCGTAGAATTCAATGAAAAACACAAGGCCCATTCGATGGCGCGGCTGGTCGATAGGCGTCGAGCCAAGGTTCCCGTGACATCGATGGGGTTTTCCATGCAGGATCGTATGGAGTTGCTGAAACTCAGCAATGCCGACGAAGATACAATGGGCACCAGTTGTATCACCGACTGGCTTTCACCAAAGTTCTTCGAGACCGAATTCTGGTACATGTGGGTCACCACCTTCGCCTTCCAGCCCTGGCACAGCGCCGTTGAATTCAAGCGTTACCTGCACCGATTCATGCTCGAGTTTTCCCGCATTGACACGCTGGCCGGCGTCAAGCGAACGATCTACAACCAGTACGACTCCCTGGTTCTGCCCTTGCAGGCATGGCTCAAAGCTCAGGGCGTCTGTTTGGTCACGGATTGCACGGTGACAGATCTCGAATGCAAGACCGAAGACGGCGCGTTCGTTGTGACCGGCATCCATTGTCGGCGGCAGGGAAAGAACGAACGAATTGCCGTGAATGACGGCGACCTGGTCTTCATGCAAAACGGCTCCATGACCGATGCCTCCAGCTTGGGTTCGATGACACACGCACCCAGGAAACTGACCAAAGTAGACAGCGGCGGGTGGACGCTCTGGGAAAAGCTGGCGAAAGACCGACCCGAATTTGGTAATCCTGCAGCTTTCAACAGCTGCATCGCGCAATCCTGTTGGGAGTCGTTCACCGTCACGCTGAAGCACCCTGCCTTCTTCGACAAGATGCATCAATTCAGCGGCAACGATCCAGGCACCGGCGGACTGGTCACGTTCAAAGACTCGAACTGGTTGATGTCCATCGTGCTGGCCCATCAACCTCACTTCGCAAGCCAGCCTGCCGACGTGCAGGTGTTTTGGGGATACTCGCTCTTTCCCGACCGGGTCGGCAATTTCGTTCCGAAGCCGATGGCCGAATGCACAGGCGCAGAAATTCTGCAGGAACTCTGCGGCCACCTGCGATTCGATCTGGAGACGGTCGCGTCTGCCAACTGCATTCCTTGCAGGATGCCGTACATCACCAGCATGTTCATGCCTCGCAGGATCAGCGATCGACCGCTGCCGGTGCCTCGCGGCTCGAAAAATTTCGCGTTCATCAGCCAGTTCGTCGAAATTCAGGACGATGTGGTCTTTACGGTGGAGTACTCTGTGCGAGCGGCTCAGATGGCTGTCTATGAGTTGTTCGGTATCGAGCGCAAGATCCCGCCCGTTACGCCGCACGACAAATCGCTCCGAACGCAGTTTGAGGCCTTGATCAAGGCATTTAAGTGATAGTGAGTTGATGTTCTCGGCCGGCTCATAACGAGGCACACACCATGTCCCAACACAGCACCATCAATCGTAGGATCGTGCTGAACTCCCGTCCTGTCGGCGCCCCAACCGACGAAAATTTCCATCTTGAAGAACTTGCGATGCCGGTTCTTCCAGCCGGCCAGCTGCTTTTGCGCACGCTCTTTCTTTCACTTGACCCCTATATGCGTGGCCGTATGAGCGATGCACCATCCTATGCCGCGCCTGTGGCTGTGGGTGACGTGATGGTCGGCGGCACCGTCTCACGCGTGGAAGACTCCCGGCATCCTGGCTACCAACGGGGCGACCTCGTCCTCAGCTACAGCGGTTGGCAGGACTATGTTTTCTCCGATGGCACGGGTCTCACCAAGCTGGATCCACACATGGCTCGCCCCTCGCTGTCCCTTGGTCTCCTGGGCATGCCAGGCTTTACGGCCTATATGGGTTTCCTCGACATCGGCCGGCCGACAGTAGGAGAAACGGTGGTGGTCGCCGCCGCGAGTGGCGCGGTCGGCTCGGTGGTGGGTCAGATCGCCAAAATCAAGGGCTGCCGCGCCATTGGGATCGCCGGCGGGGCAGCCAAGTGCCGATTTGTCACCGAAGAGCTGGGTTTCGATGCGTGCCTCGATCACCTCAGCGCCGATGTTCCACGGCAATTGGCAATGGTGTGCCCGAAAGGCATCGACATCTATTTCGAAAGCGTGGGCGGCGCCATCTTCGACGCCGTTCTGCCTCTGCTGAATGTGCGAGCCCGTGTTCCGCTATGCGGTTTGGTCGCCACCTATAACGACACAGAGCTGCCGCCAGGTCCTGATCGCTTAGGGCTCCTGACCCGCACGTTGCTGACCAAGCGAATCACGATGAAGGGTTTCATCATCTTCGACGACTACGGCGATCGCTACAGCGAGTTCGTCGGCCAGATGAGCATCTGGCTCAAGGAGGGCAAGATGAAGTTCCGCGAAGACATCGTCGATGGTCTTGAGAACGCCCCGCAGGCCTTCATCGGCCTGCTCGAAGGCAAGAATTTCGGCAAGCTCGTCATTCGCGTCGCGAACGACTGACCACTCCCATACTTAGGAGGAGTCCATATGCACATTTTAATGGTACTGACCTCACACGATCAGCTCGGCAATACTGGCGAAAAAACCGGCTTCTGGCTGGAAGAATTCGCCGCCCCCTACTATGTGTTCAAGGACGCGGGCGCGGAAATCACACTGGCGTCACCGCTGGGCGGCCAGCCTCCGCTGGACCCCAAGAGCGACGTTCCGACGTCCCAAACCGACGCCACTCGCCGCTTCAAAGCAGATCACGCCGCTCAGGTCGCGCTCGCCGGCACGCTCAAACTGCGCGATATGTCCGCGCACACATTCGACGCGGTGTTTTACCCCGGCGGTCATGGTCCCCTATGGGATTTGGCAGAAGACGCATCCTCGATCGCCTTGATTGAAACGATGCTCGCAGCGGGAAAACCGGTGGCCGCGGTGTGCCATGCGCCTGCAGCCCTACGCCATGCCAAGACCGCCGGTGACATTCCCGTGGTGCAGGATAAAGCGGTCACCGGCTTTACCAATACCGAGGAAGAGGCGGTCGGGCTGACCCAGGTCGTTCCGTTCCTGGTTGAAGACATGCTCAAGAAGAACGGCGGTCGCTATTCGAAGGTGGCCGACTGGCAACCCTATGTCGTCACCGACGGACTACTGATCACAGGCCAAAACCCCGCGTCTTCCGAGCCGGCCGCCAAGGCACTGCTGGTGAAACTCGGTCATCGTTCCTTTCTTGAACACGCTTCCTCACCCGCATGATGCATGAGCGCATCTGCCGCAATCGACGGCGTGATCAATTATGCGGGCGAGAATGATTCTTTGGGGCCGGCGTGAGCATCCTCGCCGAGATCCTCGTCGCGATGCTGCTGTCTTGCTGGTCCGATGTTTTCCAACTGAGCAAATTTGACCAGTCTCACTCTACGCCGAAGCATATTATAATTCGGAAGAGGCGATCGACTTCGGCCTTCTCCAGGCCGCAGTCGATACAAAAAAGACGATTCCGCTGATACCCTACTCAGGGGATCGGCGCTCGTTGGCGGCATTGCGTAGCTGATGAGCGGAGTCAGGCAACGAACGGCTCGTCGAGCAGGCTTCGCATCGTCGGGAGCAGTCGTGATATGCGAGGCATTACCGTGAGATCTATGCGGTTCTCGTCGTGGATGTGGAGGCGCGCGATCGGTTCAGGTGGCGCGTGTGGGAAAGCGAGAGAGACCATGAAGACCGTGACGTTCATGGCAAGTGTTCTGAAGAGCCTGGCTCCAGTGATCGGCTGTACAGACAGCACGGAGCAACGGCTGACGCAGGCGCAGAATGAATTGGCGCAGGTGTTTCGAACGGCATGGCGTAATGGTGGCATCAGGATGCAACGTGCCGGGCGACCATCTGACCGTCGTGATTGCAGAACGGTTGCTCTTCGATACGGGAGTTATGATTTCAAGCCGGGTGGCATCGAAGTGTTGAAGTAGATGGGATTGCTCTTGAAGACGGCTTCTTTCAAGGAAATCCGAGTGGTTGGACATGCTGACGGAGCCTCGGTCTCTGACCGTTCCAATCAGTATTTTGAGAAGGTGGCCATATCCAAAGCATGAGCGACTCACAGGGTACGCGTACTCAGGGGAAACAGAATTGGATTCGCAGAGCTACATGGTCGAAGGGTATGGGGACATCCGGCCGATCGCGAGTAATGAGACGGAAGACGGACGGCAACTGGATCGAGGGTCGAGGTGGTGCTGAACGCAGGAATTTGACTGGACACTCTCCTGAATGAACGACAGCGGTCACGGACCAGTCATGATGCAGAATCTGGACATTGCCTCCGTTCTCTTGTTGTTGAGCGCTGTTGCCGGCGGCGCCGCGATCTATTATGCATTCGAGATCGCCCGTCAATGGGTGGGAGGATGGAATCGTGCCAACAACGGGACGATCCGCAGGGCGGTCGTGCCTGATTCGTCTCTCGATGAGCATATCGCCACCCAATGGACTGAAGGCCGCCTGCGGTTGGACTTTCTTCTGGCGCTGATTAAACAGCTGGGGGTCTCGTTGGAGCAGAATGTGGAGAGGCTGGGCCGACTTGATCCTGCCGATCCCCTGTATGAACGCGAAGCCCGCGAGATGGTCGAGCCCAGCCTGCGGCGATTCGCCTTCGATCGTCATCTGCGGGATGAGTGCCGCACGCTGATCCCGTCGCTGCAGTTCTGTGCTCAGGACCTTGCGGAATCTCAGGGCCTAGACATGACACAGAAACTGAAGGTCCTTGGCGAGATCCAAACAGCGATCGATGCAGCTGATCGCAGCTGAGAGGCGGAGAGCATGTTCATCGATAGTGCAGGGAACTAGTGCGCAGGATTCATGGGCACGCTCTGATGAGCATCGCTGCCGCCGGCGCCGAGTCACTTGGCCTCCCATCGCAATTACTCACACATGAGCTGTTTTGATCAAAACATTCTTCATCCGCAGGCCGAACCTCTAGCTCCTGGTGAGCAATCTGGTCCTGACCGTTCGATCGCGATAGCTGGCGAGGAGCGTAACAACATGTCCAACTCAATTTTGAATGTACGCTTGATCCTGTCACTCATCGGCGTCCTCGTCTTCGCCCTTGTGGCGCCCGATACAGGCATCGCGCAGGATCCTCTCTCCGTCGTCGGGCCCACCTCGACGGCATCGCCTCAGGCCGTTCCTATCGGCCCGCCCGATCCTGAGGAAACGAAGCAGTCTCTGTCCTGGGAGATGAGGCCCGGCAGGAGCTATCTCATACCGGCGGTTGAAATCCTCGCCTACGGCTTCCTGCTCAACCTGTATGATCGGCACTACACCGAGCCAACCGATGAATACCGTACGACCGGCAACACCATTCGCACGAATTTGACAGACTCGCGGTGGGTCCTTGACAGAGACCAGTTCTCCGTCAATCAGTTTCTGCATCCCTACGGTGGAACAGTCTACTTCGGATTGGCTCGATCGGCCCGCCTCAATTTTTGGGAATCATTTCTCTATGCGGGCGCTGGTAGTTTTCTCTGGGAAATCGCCGGCGAGAAGACACCACCCTCTCTCAACGACCAGATCACGACCACCTTTGGCGGGACCTTCCTGGGAGAGCCACTCTTCCGAATGGCCAATCTGCTCCTGGAAAGCGACGATAACGGCAAGCCGGGCTTCTGGCGTGAACTAGCAGCTGCCGTGATTTCTCCTCCCACGGGTTTTAACCGGCTTGCGTTCGGCAACCGATTCGACGAAGTCTACCCAAGTCATAAGCCGGCGACCTTCTTGCGCCTTCAAGTCGGTGGAACGCTGACCTCCGGTAGCAAGGATGTCTCATCCTCCATTAAAGAGCAGGGAGCCACCGGAGCCTTGACGTTTACCTACGGGCTTCCAGGAAAGCCTGGCTATACCTATACACGGCCGTTCGACTACTTTGACTTCCATCTTACCAGCACCACGGCCAACACGATCCAAAGCATAGAGACACGTGGGCTGCTGATCGGTACCAGCTATGCGTCGGGCGATTCCACGCGCGGCATTTGGGGCCTGTACGGGAGTTACGACTATATCGCACCGCAAATATTTCGCGTCTCCACGACCGCGCTCTCACTTGGGACCACCTGGCAAACCTGGCTCTCCCAGGACGTCGCACTTCAGGGAACCTCACTCGGAGGCGTCGGGTATGGCGCAGCGGGCAGCGTCCAACGTGCGGATGAGCGGGATTATCATTATGGCGCCACGCCACAAGCCCTGCTTTCACTCCGTCTCATTCTTGGCGATAGAGCCATGCTCGATGTCACGGGGCGCGAGTATTATGTCACCGGGCTGCTCTCTGCTGACCCTCAAGCAAGAGAAAATATCCTGCGAGGTGAGGGGTCCTTCACCGTGCGTATCTTCGACCGTCATGGTATCGGTATCCGGTATGCCATCTCCCATCGCGATGCAAACTATCCGCAAGTGGCCTTGAGGGAACAGACGATCAGCAGCGTGAGCCTGATGTACGTATTGCTAGGAAATAGTGGATTCGGCGCCGTGGATTGGCGCTAGCCGGCGTTACTCGCGAGGGTTCGGTATGAAGCGTTCGTCCGGCATCAACCGCTCTACTACGATAATCGATCCGCAACCATTTGCGTCATTCTCTTTCTGCTCTTCGTAATATTAAGTTCCAGTCATTCGAAAACTCGTGGGCGATTGACGCCCGACAATCCGATGGCCGGGTCTTTTTATTCTCCTTCGCCGAATACCCCGTAGCGTCCGGCCTTCGTAGCCGAAGTGACTATTTCGGTGGGGTAGGCTGCAACGGGGGGGCTTCATCGGGGGGACCTGGTGTTGGGAACCCTTCGCTTCATCGGCTCGCGAGCGGTATGGCGAAGACGCAGCCATTTTTACGGCTGGTCAGGTGACAGTGTGACCTGACCGCTGTCTCCTGTCCCCCTCCAATAGAAACACCCAGTGGAGAGGCGTCTCTCCACTGGGTGTTCGCAGACAGACCTCTCAACTGATTTACTCTGTCTTGGCTTTGAGTTCTTTGGCCTCGCCTTTGATGCGCTCTCCGGCGGCTTTGGTTTTCCCCTTCGCCCGTTCCATTGCGCCGCTCACTTCATTTCCTTTAGCCTCTTCTATCTGGGCTTTCGCTTCCCCCTTGGCCTTCTGAGCATTCGCCTTTACTTTTCCCTTCATGTCCTCAACAGCGGCTTTTGTGTCATCGGCCTGAGCGATATGCTGAATACCGACAAAGACAAATAGAAATGCCATGGCAACCATTGTAAGTTTTTTCACGGGATCCTCCCTGTATAAGTTTGAAACATTGCGGTTTTGAGTGATGCGATGCACCACCATCAGTTGAGCGTCACAGTGTGCTTGATGAACTGGACAGAAGTTGGTCAATATTGCTCACTACAGGGGAATAAGTATCTATAGTTTTCATGTGCCGGAGCGTCTTCGACGGGGGATAGATTCGAAATAGCCGGCCCATTCACCACTATCCCACACTTGTCGAATCGAGATCCATGACAAGGGCCGTCCCACGGTTTTTCTGAATGATTCCACGCCACGATGCCTCTCAAATGAGGACACACTGCTGACTGTTCATGCAGCTGACCCGCATCATCGCAATAGCAGGAGATCTTCTTTAGATTGCGGCGGACCACGTCGCCGGAGATGGGGGAACGAAAACATCTTCCTTGATGTCCCCGGAAGTGACCTAATCAACATACTGTGCGGCCATATTGAGAATGTCTTGGCAAAGGTGTCCAACGCACCGACCGTCATCCGAGATGGATCATGCAGAGTAGACCAGGCATGATCGCAACTGTGAATGAGATCGGTGAGTAGCAGGCCGACAATGGTCCCGTGCGCCATGCCGTTGCCTGAATCCCCGGTCGCAATATAGACGTCAGCTGGATTTCTACCGCTCTCACAGGGCCAGATATATCGCTCTCCTTTTCCTGCCCTGCTCTGACATAGACCCTCGCGGCTTTCGCCGAAACGGTCTACGACGGGATCCGAGTTCTCTCCTCAAATACCGTCCTGCACGACGCAATTCCCACACTCCTGCTGACTTTCGCCCAGTGGACGCGTCGTATTCTCCAGCCGCATTAATGTCCCGAAACTGAGCAATTTAGCTCATTTTCTACCCAGCTAAAGGTCCAGCATGAATGTGAGGCCCGATGAGGCGTCCGATCGTCGGGTGACATGTGAACAGTGTCCACGACGCCTGGGTCGGGCGGAACAGGAGGGCATATGGCGTGCACGCGATGCGGTGGGTTCCTGGTGATCGAGGATTGGGATTGTCTCGTCGATAATGTCCGTGAGAAGCGGCTCAGGAGAATGAGATGTGTGAACTGTGGGTGCGTTGACGATTCCATAATCATTGAGAATCGTCTTATTGAAAGGAGTTCGACATGCTTTACTACGCACTGATGTTCTTGGTGGTTGGAGTCATTGCCGGTGCCCTGAATCTGGCCGGAGTGGCCGCCGTGGCGGTCCAGATTTCCTGGATTCTGTTCTTGATCGGGATCGTGTTGCTGGCGATCCATCTGTTCACAAATCGCTCCGTCCGGGTACCCTGACCGGCAGGATTCTCTTGAACTGGAGTCGAGCCAGTAGATATGTGCACTGAGAACTCGCGTGGTCTGTGTGCTGAATAGATTGTCGTTGCAGTAAGTCTATGTTGCACGCGCACATCGTCGTGAAACTCGAGAGGCAGATCAGGCGCGCAGGCCAGGCCCTTGTGATCATCATGACAAATTTCGCTAGGCTCCTGCTGCGCTTCACTGGGCGGCAACAGATTGCCGGCTTCGTTAATTTTGCTAAGTGAGCTGTATTGATCAGATTTGTATACTTCACGAGGTGTAGGATTCCACATCATCCACGATGATCACACCCATTGATAAGTCCTAGCGTGAATGTTGCGAGCGTCAGGAAAGAACCGATGGAATTTTCGTTGATGAGTTCCAGACTTTAACAAGGAGGTACTTCTATGAACCCGATCCGATATCTAGGAGTGGCGTTAGTCTTTTTCGTGTTGGGTTGTCAGGGCACGCCCACAGTGACCAGGAGTGGGGACGTCAAAGACATCATCGTTGGAGATAACCTTACGTCAGGAGAAGTCGCTGTCAGTCCAGGTGATGAAGTTCGGTGGGTCAACAAGAGGACCGCACCCGTGCGAATCGTCTTTCTAGACCCTATGTCGGACAAGCAGTTGTCATGCAAAAATAATTTCGGTGGGTTGATGACACCCAGCGACACAGCGAAACTGGCCACGAACGAAAGTGCCAGCGTCTGTTTCCGAGATCCAGGCTATTACCGTTATACGGTCAGGATGGAATCGGCCAGGACGACCGGCGAGCTCAACGTTTCGGGAGTAGTCAAAGTTGGAGGGCGGGCCAGCCAGGCCGCTGATCAAACCAGTGATCAAAACCGTGGCCGTACCAGTGGTCAAACCAGTGATCAAAAAACTGGCCGAACCAGTGATCAAACCAGTGAAAAAACAAGCAGTCCAAGAAGCTCAACGTCGACGACCACTAGTACTACCACGACTACTGAGGGAGCAAGTGATCCTTCCAAGGCTCCTCAGTAAATACACGCGGCATCGAGAACAATTGAGGAAGATTCCCATGGAACTAGCAGACAAGAAATGTAGCGATGGCGGCAGTGTACCCCCGTTAAAAGCCATCCGTGCGAAGGAGTTGCTGAAAGAACTCGGCCAAGGTTGGAAACTCAACGGGCGAGGGCATTTGGAGCGCCACTACACATTTAAGGATTTCGCGCAGTCGCTGGCCTTTGCGAACAAGGTCGGGGCTGTCGCGGAAGCCGAGGGCCATCATCCTGATCTATTTCTGGCCTGGGGAAAATGCAAGATCGAGATCTGGTCGCACAAGGTGAAAGGTCTGACCGAGAGCGACTTTGTCTTGGCGGCCAAAGCCGAACAGAAGTTTAAACCGTTTCGCGCGCCCACATAACCGACACGAGTCCAGGCTCGTGGATGAAGAGACGGCGGGGACTTCGATGGCGGACACTCGCTCGTAGCGCCTCAACGACGTGTGTATCCTAGCGACTCAGTCCTGAAACGTTCTTGGCCCCTCGTACCGAAGGCGGAAGAATGCGTGGTGAGGCAGAGCATAGTGAAGGCTGATCAATCGAAACCACGGCGCGGTTCCTGGCGTATAGCTCACGTGACCGTAGGCCGTGGGTCGGTCGATCTCAGGCTTGGTGGACTGACCCAATACTTGAAGCGACATCGTTCGAAAATCCTCATCGATCAGTTGGTTCTTGAGGAACTCTCCATACAACATTGGTCCGCCTTCACAGAGCAGTGTCCGGATGCCATGTTCTTGCCGGAGCAATCGTGCGGCGTCGGCAAGATCGACCCGCGTTCCTTCACCCACTGAGAGGATTGTAATCGTTCCCTCCCGGCCTAACCTTTTGAGCTGTGACCGGAGATTTTTTTGTCCTTCACGAGCGGTGATGATCCACGCTTCAACTCGCGGAGAGCTGAAGAGACGAAGAGTGAGATCGATGTTCCCGGAACCGCTGAGAACGAGAACTTTCTGCCGGCCGAGCCTGAGCCTATCCTGTCGGTATATCCGCAATTCCTCGTCATTGATGCCGTAGTCCCAACCCTGCCCCTCAGGGTTCAGCTCCTCACGGAGCGTGCTCGCACCGATCAATTGCGCATCATGGTGCGCTCGAAGAAAATCCATGAGCCAGCGATCTTCTCTGCTCCTCGAAACGATATTGCCATCGGTACGGTCCGTGAGTTCTCTAAATGAGGCCCTGCCGTCGAGCCCCATCACAAAGTTGGAGCTGATATACGGGCGACGGGCGTCGGAAGGTTGAGGAAACCCAAACGGGCCATAGCGCTCCTTCAAGTGTTGAGGTAAGGGAAATGTATCCTCACTGGCGTTATAACAACGTTGCAGGTCCATCGCGCCCCCCAAATAAACAGTATGATATGCACCATGCGGCACTTGATCACAATGGGGTATTACCTTGACTTGAGTTGCCCCCATGGGTTGGAGAGCCAGCGGGACCGAAAGCACAACAGGTAGGGGTCACTCAAGTCAAGGTAATAGCCCTTTGATCACAAGTCTGAACAGGGATGCATGATGTCATGAGACAGGTGCATTTTCGGGCATCCTGGCCTCATGGCTTTGAAAGCCGGATGCATCACTGTACCGGTTGACGCCCTGATCTTTCACGAGCATTTTTCCGACTCGATGGGGTCGGCGTACTCTCGATACATGCGACTCATGTGCCTATCCTATTCCGAGTTCACCAATAAATCTTTGACGGACCTTCATTGATTGAAGGCCTTCACTTCTGGCAGAGGAGCAAACTATGTCCATCAAGGCGTTTAATAACTTCGCGAAACACAGTGCGGCTGTCGTGGGATCGCCGTGGGCATTTGTTCTTGCTGTCATCATCGTGATGGCGTGGGTGGTGACAGGACCTCACTTTGCGTATTCAGATACGTGGCAACTAATTATCAATACCGGTACGACCATTGTGACCTTCCTGATGGTGTTTCTCATCCAGAATACTCAAAATCGTGATGCCAAGGCGGTCCACCTGAAGCTTGATGAACTCATCTATGGAGTGCATGGCGCCCGCAATAGCCTTATCGATTTAGAAAATTTATCCGATCAGGAGTTGGAAGTCTTGCAGCAGCAGTTTGAACGCCTGCGCAAAAAGGGCGATGCGCAAACCCCGACACGACAAACTCCGTAGACACATGGCTCTGGTCCGGATCGTGTGTTGAGGAACTCGATTGAAAGATGGCGTGGGGGAGACAACTCAGTAGAAGAAATACATGTTTTCTTATAGGTCATGAAGTCCCGAACCTTGGCCGTTCACGGTTTAAAAATGGTGGTCCATTTCAGGATAGCGGTTCCATCAAATGAAGCATGATCACAATTTTTCAGTTCGGAAGAAAACAGGCGGGCGAGACAGATGGCTGATCTTTATCCTTGCACGACGATATTCATGAATGAAGAGGCCTGTGCCTGCAAGCCACGGGAGTAGTCAATGAGGTCCGACTTTATCGTTGATGTTCGAAATCATCGGAAATGACCGAGCCGTCGTTATTTTGATGAAATCTTCTCGTCTTCGGGTTTGATAGACACGCGAGGGCTCACGAGTTCGATGCGCACGATCTGCCCCATGAGTTGCAAGGGTCCTTCGAATTGAACGAAGCTCGGATTTTTATCGTTCATGATCCAACAGGTATAATGGAACTCCGCAGGGAGTTTGCCAATGGCCTTGCCGAAGAACTCCTTCATCATGCCGATCTGCGGGGTAAAGACGTATGGCGTCGCCTTACTTGACACCTCGCCGATTTGGACTGGTTGCTCAGCAATGGCACGCAACTGCACTTTGATGACTTGGGGTGCCGGCGTAAACGAGAGTACGCTCACCGTTTCGTCTGCGCCCTTCTGTAGGTTCTTCGAAATGATGATCAGCATGCCATTGTAGACATCCTTGGGCAAATCGAACTTCCCGGTCAGCACCTCTTCTTTACCATCCTCCCCCACTTGTGCGCGCACGGTGTATGCCGCTGTACCTCGGTCTACAGAAACATCAATTTGGTCAGGAAAAGACGGGCCGCGTTGGACCAAACGATAGCTGACCATCGTGAACACCCGTTGTTGCGAGAAGGCCACTCTTTCATCGTGCATGGAGCCGTCCTTGAACCGGAACACCAGCTGGCTTTCGACTAGATCACCCTTTTTGATTACTTGGGTCATTTCACCCCGCCCCAGGATCTCCCCGGCAAGCGATCGGACGAGGAGAAAGCCATGGGTCATACCTTCAGGAAACCGCACCGCGACTGGAGCCGCATTAACAGGAGTGGACAGAAGGGCAGCGATCACCGTGATCAACGCTACGCATGCGCCGACCGCACGATGGCCCACAAAGTTGTTCAGACGATACGACACAGTCTTACCTCCTTCAATCTCTGAGCAATTCAGCCAGAGGTTGCTGTTCGCCCGAGCAGGAGCGGTATGAAAAACTTCTCTGCCCACTGCAACGCAAATACCACGGCAATTGTTGCCAATGGTCAATGCCAAGCTTCGCGCGCCCATCAACGCACGCTCGGCGAGCTGAGCATGGTTCGGTAACACAGGGCATGCTTCTCCTTAACTGGCCGGCATACTCTCCGGCTCAGAATTCACATTTGCGCAGGTTCCATGGCTATGCCGTTCATGGCGTTTGATTTTATGAATACACCCTGGTGGCTGTGAGGGAGGTCCTGCCTCACAGAGATTCGTTATATTCTGCCTTGATGATCGGTGCTGGTCTGGTCAAAAGTGCTCAGATTGGAAGAATACATGAGGCTGGCTGCGTGAAGTTGGCTCTGAGCGGATCCACGAAAAGAACTGAACCTAAGCCGTTCCAATCTGTCTTCCCTTCGCGCTAGAGATCGTAGCCGACCAATATAAGAATCGTGCGCGGGCTGCGAGGATAGACGCAACATTCAAAGGGACCAGTAATTAAAACATAGCGGAAGATTGCTGGCCACGGCTGTAAGGATGTCAATGTTTGACGGTCCAGAAAGTGGGAAGCAGAGTCTGGGCGACACGATGCCCAAACATGGCCATACGTTGGAACGCGTTTTGGCTCTTCTCGTGTCCCGTGGCTTGGCCTGTCTGTTCGGCTCGCGTATCTCGCAGATCATAGGTTACCATCCGCTCTGCTTGGGGGTCTTCCGGCTCTGCTGGTTCCCAGAGATCCACACGTGAGCCCGATACTTCAAAGCGCTGATGCTCGTTGAAGACCCGCTCTACATCCTCGGAACGAGCCATGTGAATGATCCCGAGACCGAGAGAATGGCCCCACTCATCCCTGAGAACTTGGGCCAGCACCACTGTTCCAAACGGGATGAAGGCCTGACGGAGCTTGTCATCGGTGCAAAAATAGGATAGCCCGCTGACATGGATACGGGTATTCATGTTGAACATCTCCTGGTTGAGACACAGGACATCGAGCACAACGCCATTGTGCCTATAGTCTCACTACCCGTCTGTTCGCTATTGCTCACTTTCGAGATATTCACGAAGTATTTCACGGGCGATCATTTCGCCTCTCGCCTGATCGATCCCATCGACACGCCGTGATATGCCACCTCTCGTGCAGGACAATGGTCACGCAATAGATGCACTGCGTTCTTGGATAGAAGCCTCATGTCGTCATATCCTTCTCAATCCACAATCAAGCACGCCCGCCGCGCGGCCATTAGGAAGATACGCTGGCGTTGTTCATTCACCTCTCCATTTAGCTTCCATGGCGGCCAATTGCCCCCTCACCAGTCCAAGATTTGTTCTCTCACGCCAAAGAAACTCGATCTATGCTTGGGTGCCTGCCAGAACGCGATCGATCTTTTCAACCGTGATCGTGAGCCCGACCGGTCTCCGATGAACTGTCTGTCGGCCTTCCTCGCTGTTCATTACGGTCATCGAGGTCTGAAATAAACCGGATCGGTCGTTATTTTTGGTTTCATCATTCATTCTTCCTCCACCCCCGATTCGTTCTCGCATCAAGGGCGGTTCGTGATAGAAATGTTCATCGATCCATCACCTATCGCGCCTCTCTCGATTTCGTTCGTGTAGCCTACTACGACCCCTTGCACGCAACCGCTCCGACCTAGCAATGCAAGGCCTGCTCCAACTCCACCGGGTTCATGGGTTTAACAAGGCAAGTCCGCGCCCCTCCAGCGAGAGCCTGAACCACTACCTGGCTGCTTGTACTGCCCGTCATCATGACCACTGGTACTGATGGACGACGCGCATGGATGTGCTGCAAGACCGTCAAGCCGGTAATCCCAGGCATCATGCAATCGAGCAGCACGACGTCATCGTCTGCGTGCTCCAGCTTGATCAGACCGTCCCAGCCAGTCTCGGCGGTGTCCACTGTGCACCCGGTGCTTCTTAGTCGCACCTTCAGCAAGGTCCGGAAGGCCGCATCGTCGTCGACCACGAGAACGTATTTTCTCATCGTTGGAGTTCCCCTTTCTGAGATTTTTATCCCTCGCATCCAATCCAGGAATAGGAATGGACCGGACCTCCCATCTACGCACATCGGCTACCACGTCTGTTGAATCGATCTCTTACTGATTTCTAGGGGACGGCGCAAAGGCGTTTGGAAGAGAAGACCGGCGTCGACTGAGCCTTGTGTTCCTGCCGACGGGTCACCTCCTCCAACACGATCACGATATGTGAGTCATCGTATGAATTCCGATCCGCCAGCCCGAACCCGCGAATCAGGATCTTGCGCTCAGTTTCAAAGATGACGCGCTTCAATTCAAAGATTTCCCAGATATTGACTTCTCTGCGGTGGTCCAGCGTTTCTTGGATCTGAGTACTGAGTTCACGTACCGGAGCCGAACGGAGATCCTGGACTAGCCCGATCTCGTCCTGATTGAGATGACCGGTCAATTCCAAGGCTCGGCTATTCATATGCAGCAACTGGCGCCCACGCGAAAAGATCAGAATGCCCGGTCGCGAGCGAGCAGATGTCTCCTTCGGACTCGGCTCACAGGAGGACAATCCCTGACCGTGTCGCACGTGTGATTTAGCACCATCACGCATCACAGTTCCCTCGTTCATGATCGAATACCTCCATAGATCAAAAAAATGGTTGCCGGGATCCGCGCATGCAATGATGCCCACTCCTGCGCATGCGATCGTATCGAGACTCGCTGCCCCCTCATCGGATCGCGGTTGGTCTACTGCCACGCTCCGCACTCAACCATGACATGGACGCAGGGACGGAGGGTTCGCCTCGCCTTGCCTACTCCGCCGAAGCAGTCGCTTCGGCTGGGAAGGCCGGAAGCTACGGGGTATTCGGTGCTCAAATGGGCCACTGGCTCTCCGTTTTTAGTTCACTTGATGGTACCCCTCCAGCCGCTTGACTCATGGCCGCGCGCTTCGACGTAGGTTTTGAATCGCTCCAGGTCTCCCTCCACTCGGCGACCGACGAGGCCCAAAGCATCTCCGGTCTTTTCGAGAAACCCTTTCGGGTCATATTGCACCTGGAGCATGATCTTAGACGTGGCATCCGACAATCGATGAAACGTCGCGACTCCTGCGTTCATGGCGCCTCCCCGGCTCGTCCAGGCGATACGTTGATCCGGAACCTGCTCCGTGATTTCCGCGTTCCATTCTTCTTCCTTGCCGGCGATGCTGGCTTTCCAATGCGTGCGCTTGTCATCGATCTGTTTCACCTCCGTCACGCCTTCCATAAATTTCGGGAATTCTTCAAATTGAGTCCATTGGTTATAGGCCGTACGAACCGGAACGTTAAGTTCGATTGATTTCTCTATGACTGACATAATGTGGACTCCTTTCACGCATGAGGTTTTACTCAGTGCTCTAAGAACATTAAATATTAGGCATAATATGTACTGCGTATGCCTACATGAGATGGTCATTAATAAATCAGGCTCAATGCAGATTCGTGTGGGTGAATTCTGCTCATTTCCGCGGCAAGAAGGCGGTCAGAATCTTGAGCCGCATGTACTCCTCATCCCGATAGCCATAGGCGCGCCGTTGAATCACGCGAATCTTG